>PVMK01116878.1_pt1 | contig 194432 bp, 160 predicted proteins | sample 1853481 | NCBI WGS metagenome assembly PVMK01 (sample SAMN08533507, study PRJNA380276) | Marine sediment metagenome, whole genome shotgun sequencing project.
TTAGGCTCGTTGTCTCTTTCAAAATCTCAGATTTTTGATTTAAAATACCAAGACAATCGCCTTTTTGCTTGCATGGGAGGAGGTTCTATATTCGTGATCGATCTCAAAGAATTACGAGTGCTTGAACAGTTGAACCATTCTAACGAAGCCGCACGATGTATAAGTATCAATGATCAGTTAGAGGAGTTTGCAGTAGGCTACAGCGATCATAGGATAAGAATATTTGATTTAAAAACCTGCCGGCTAAAACATGAATTGACAGGCCATACAAATTCTGTCTTTACCGTTGCCTATCATCCTCAGTTCCCACTACTGCTCAGTGGCGGACGTGACGCCCATATAAAGGTTTGGAAGGTGGACGATAACTACTCTTTGCAGGAATCGATAGCGGCCCACTTGTACGCTATAAATCATATAGAATTTAGCCCAAATGGCCAGCTTTTCGTAACTTGCAGTATGGACAAGTCCATTAAAGTATGGAATGCCCAGGAGCTCAAATTATTGAAAGTAATTGATAAGGCCCGATATGCGGGTCATGGAACTTCAGTTAATAAATTATATTGGTCTGCTTACAACCAGCAATTGGCAAGCTGTAGTGACGATCGAACCATCACAATCTGGGACCTAAAAACGTAATTTTATGAAAGTTACTCCTTTGGAAATTCGCAAAAAATCTTTTGAAAAAGTATTCAGAGGATATGACAAAGATGAGGTCAATGCGTACCTGGTATCGTTGTCCCAGGCATGGGAAAAAGTAATGGACGAAAATAAGGAGTTGACCATAAAACTGGAGTCAGCAGAAAAAGAAATTGCCAAACTTAGGGAAATTGAAAATTCTCTATTTAAAACCCTAAAAACTGCAGAAGATACCGGAGCTAATATGATTGAGCAGGCCAACAAGACTGCTGAACTTCACATGAAGGAAACTCAAATGAAGGTTGATGCTCTTATGAATGAATCTGAGTCGAAAGCTAAATCTATACTAGAAGAGGCGGAGAGTAATGCCAGGGAGATACTTGATGGACTTCAGGACGAAGTAAAAACCATAGAGGAAAGTTATCATCAGCTTCAACAACAACGCGACAACCTCCTTCGCGAAATAAAAAACATAGCTGACGGTTTCCTTGAGCAGGTGTCAAAAGCCCGAGGTGACCAAGAAAAATATTCTATTGATGAACTTGTAAAAAAGACCAAAAAAGTCACTAAAGTATCCTATAGTTTTGATGCCGCATTAAACAAGACTTCGCAAAAAACTATCAGGCCCGTCGCCGATACCACCAATCCCGATAGTAACTACACCCTTCCTAAAGTAGAACCATCAAAGGAAGAAGGTTCATTTTTTGATTCATTGGATTAAAGCAAGAAATCGTGGGGTTGGTTTCATTAAAAGGATTGGAATTCTTTGCTTATCATGGCTATTATGACGAGGAGCAGAAAGTAGGTAATAAATATTCAGTTGACATTACCGTAAGAGCGGATTTAAAGGCTGCTGCGGTGGAGGATGAGTTGTCCCAAACAGTTAACTATGAGGCCTTGTATATGATCGTTAAAGAGCATATGCAAGTACGAGCAAGACTCTTGGAACATATTGGCTATGAAATAATCCAATCTATTTTTCAGGAATTTCCACTGGTTCAATGGGTGGAAGTTAGTATTTCAAAATTCAATCCACCAATCGGCGGCGTTTGTAAAGAAGCCCGGGTTACTTTAAACGGGGATAGGCCTAATTAATTAACAGTGGGCTCTAAATGATCGGGATGTGAGAACATAAATCCTCTGGCGTCGGATCCTTGGTAAAAGTCCAGTGTGAGTCCCATCACATACATGGTATGTTTTTTGGAAATATGCACCTGAAGTCCATGCAGATCAAAGGTGCCGTCATCTTTTCTCGCTGTATCAAATCCCAATAGATAGGTAACACCGGCGCAGCCTCCTCCTTTTATTCCAATGCGTAATCCGTATTGTTCAGGAATTTTCTTGGTGTTTCTTATTTTGCAAATTTCCTGAAAAGCCTTATCTGTAATAGTTACTGGAATATCCATGACAGCAGTTTCTGAGAATTTTCAAAATATTGACAATAATAGCTATCTTCAGATCTCAAATCTAAGATCTCAAACACAAAACTCAAAACTCAAACTCAAAACTCACACTCACACTCAAACTCACACTCACACTCAAACTCAATTTATGGACCCATTACTCGAATTTGCAAAACTGTTAGTTCCAGCGGCCGTCGTACTTTATGGAATGTATTTGGTGGTCAAGTCTTTTATTCAAAAAGAAATGGACAAAGCACTAATTGATATTAAATCAAAAAATATAGAAGTGATCCTTCCACTGCGGTTGCAGGCGTACGAAAGGATAAGTTTATTCCTGGAGAGGATAGCGCCAGATAATCTGGTGATCAGAGTAAGAGATAATTCATTTTCAGCGGGCCAATTTCATCAGGCACTGGTAAAAGACATCAGGGAGGAGTACAGCCATAATTTAAGTCAACAGATTTATGTAAGTGACAATGCCTGGAACCTGGTTAAGAGCGCTAAAGAAGAAATTATTACCGTTGTCAATCAGTCTGCACAAGGTTTGGCTGCAGATGCTAAAAGCTTGGAACTGGCTAAACGAATTTTTGAAAAGATGCTGGAAAGAAAAGCCGACCCAACTACCATTGCACTAAGCCAAATAAAAAAAGAGGTACGAACGTTATACTGATAATTGGATGTATGCGATGCTGTTAAGACCTGTTCAATGAGCGGAAATAAGGAAAAAGAAACCATAAGCTTTACAAAAGCCAAAAAAAAAGCAGGAAACGAGCTTAAGGATCCTCACCGGGTGACCAAACTATTAGAAGCATCCAGAGAGAAAATGCACAATTTAAAGGTAGGAGAGACGGAGCTTAAAGGAATTCTGGGAACTATTAGGACTTTCATTCGAATGCTTCGGGCGTTTAGAAGTGGACAATACCAGGAGGTTCCCTGGGTTACAATGTTGATGGTGGCAGCGGCCTTGATCTATTTTGTTACACCACTGGACCTGCTTCCTGACTTTATTCCGTTCGCTGGTTACCTGGATGATTTTAGTATTATACTGGCGATATTTCATCGGTTCAAAAAAGATATTGTAGACTTTCAGGTCTGGGAGAGCTCAATTAACAATTAACCATTGATCGCGGTAATTCAACGGGTTTCAAGTGCGGAAGTAAGCATAGACAATCAAGTATCAGGTGTGATTGGGAATGGTCTTTTGATTTTATTGGGAATAGAAGGTGCTGATGGTAAAGAAGATGTGGAATGGCTGGTCCGGAAAATTTTGGCTTTGAGGATTTTCAACGACGCTAAAGGTATCATGAACCTGTCACTGCTGGATGTAGCGGGTGAACTCCTGGTGGTAAGTCAATTTACCTTACATGCCAGTACCAGGAAAGGGAACAGGCCATCGTACATTAAGGCTGCTAAACCGGATGTGGCTATTCCTATATACGAGAATTTTTTAAAAGTGTGTAGAGAGGTCCTAAGAAAAGATATTGCTCAAGGTAAATTTGGCGCTGATATGCAGGTGTCTCTGGTAAATGACGGACCGGTAACCATAATCATCGATACTAAAAATAGGAATTAAACTCACCAAGCCAATGACCATTGCTGAAGCTCAGAAAAAAGTAGATCGGTGGATCAATACTACCGGTGTTCGGTATTTCAATGAATTGACCAACATGTCACTGTTGATGGAGGAGGTGGGTGAGCTTGCCAGGTTAATGGCCAGAACCTACGGAGAACAATCGTTTAAAAACACCGAAAAGGAGCATGACCTGGGTGATGAAATGGCCGATGTGTTATGGGTACTTATTTGTCTGGCCAATCAAACTGGAGTGGATCTTACTAAAGCTTTAGAGAAAAATATGCTTAAAAAGAGCCGCAGGGATGCTGACAGGCATAAAAACAACAAAAAACTACAATGATCTAGACCTTATACAGTCTGCCATCCCGGTAGATTGCGTTGAGGTTAAATTGATCCATTTTGATGCAAAACTCCAGGTCCCGGTGATTTTCAAACCCTTCCAGGCGTTGAGCATGTGAGCCCTTTTTTAAATATGCCAGCAAATCAGATGAAGCTTGTTCATATAGGCTGGCAGCCGCCAAAGTTGCATCGTCCTCATAAGCGAAATCGTCTTGCAAAAGTCCGGCCAAGGCACCAGCATATAACGTGTCTTCAATATTAAACTTCCCTTTCCATCCGGCACATAAAATAAGCACCGATTCATTCTGTTGGAGGAGAAAGTCAGCGGTTGCTGAAAGGTTGAGGAAGGAACCCAATAGTACATTTCTGGCATTCACCACCGACAATATTGCCTGCGAGCCGTTGGTGGTGGTAAACGCCAAATCTTTACCGTTTAGTTGATGATCCATAAATTCAAATGGAGAGTTGCCCAGGTCGAAACCGTCAACCTTATGACCTCCACGTTCGCCGGCGGTGACAAACCCCTGTTCCTTGAGCATTCTACAGTCTGCTAAAGTAGGTACCGGGGTAATCGATACTACGTCGTAAGCAAAAGCGGTGATCATGGAACTGGTGGCACGCAAAATATCTACAACTATGGCCACTTTGTTCTCCAAAGTGTGCAAGGGTAATAATTGGGGTGATATGCAGGTACTTATTGTTTTCATACCAGAGGCAATTTTCTTATAATCGCTTTCACTTGCTTATTTCTAATTTCAATAAATATTTCATTACCGGTGATTGAGTTGTCTATAGATACATAACCCAATCCGATCCCATTCTCTAATACTGGAGATTGACTTCCTGATGTTACTATTCCAATGACATTTCCATGTTGATCTAATATTCGGTAGTCTTTTCTGGGAATACCACGCTCTGCCATAACGAATCCTACCAATTTCTTAAATACGCCCTTAGTTTTTTGTTCCTGAAGGATTTCACGCCCAATAAATTGTTTTGAAAATTTAGTAATCCAACCCAATCCTGCTTCCAATGGAGTGGTTTTATCATCAATGTCATTTCCATATAAACAGTAACCCTTTTCAAGCCTTAAGGTATCCCGGGCACCCAACCCAATTGGTCTTATACCCTGGGGACTTCCTGATTCCATTATTTTCTTCCAGACCTCGGCTGTATAGTCTGATGGTAAATAGAGCTCAAATCCTCCGGAACCGGTGTATCCGGTGGCAGATATAATTACTTCTGAAACCCCGGCAAAGGTCCCAACTGAAAATGTGTAAAATTTCAATGAAGTTAAATCAACACTAGTGAGACCTTGTATAGCTGCTGTAGATAATGGGCCCTGAATGGCTAACAAGCAAGTTTGATCCGAGATATCCTCCAAAGTAGCGCTCATGGAATTTTGTTCATTAAGCCATTGCCAATCTTTATCGATGTTGGATGCATTTACCACCAGCATGTAGGTATCTTGTTTTACCCTGTAAACCAAAAGGTCGTCTATTATTCCGCCCTGGTAATTTGGTAGACAGCTGTATTGAGCTTGTCCAACGGTAAGTTTACTGGCATCATTGCTGCTGGTTTTTTGTATCAGTTCAAGTGCGCCAGGCCCGCTGACCAGGAATTCCCCCATATGCGAGACATCGAATAATCCAACTTTTTGACGTACAGCAAGATGTTCTTCTACCACCGAACCATAGCTCAATGGCATATTGTAGCCAGCAAAGGGCACCATGCGCGCCCCAAGCGCTTCATGGGTTTCAGCAAGTACAATCTGCTTTAAATGCATAGTCGTTGATTTGGCAACAAAACTAGGCAAATAAGTCTTTAGTTTTTAATTTTTAATTTTCAGTTTTTAATTATAGTAGCACTACACACTTCGCACCTCACGCTCGGTGCCTCGTCCCTGCTCCCAACCCTAACACCCTAACACCCTAACACCTTCGTCCCTGCGCCCTGCGCCCTGTTCCCTACACTAAACAGATCTAACTGGTGAGGCAATAGCCTAAAGGACCTGCGGTGATAGGGGGTGATACCGAAATCTTTAATGGCAGATCGATGTTCTTTAGTCGGATAACCCACGTTGGTATTCCAATGATATTCAGGATGACTTTCTGCCAACTTCTCCATTAACTGGTCCCGGTAGGTTTTAGCCAAAATTGAAGCGGCAGCGATTGAGTAATATTTGCTATCTCCTTTCACAACGCAGCGATGAGGAATTGAAGGATGGGCATTAAACCTATTCCCATCGATCAATAAATATTCAGGTCTATTTTCTAGTTGATCTATAGCACGGTGCATGGCCAGAAAAGAGGCATTTAGAATATTGATCTGGTCGATTTCCTGGTGGGTTGCAATACCAATGGACCAGGCAATTGCTTGTGCTTCTACCTCGGGTCGCAGTTGGTCACGTTGTTTTTTAGTTAGTTTTTTGGAATCGTTAAGAATCTCATGCTTAAAGTTTCTAGGGAGGATTACTGCGGCTGCGACTACAGGACCGGCCAAACAACCTCTACCTGCTTCGTCACAACCAGCTTCTAATTTACTATTGTAAAACCGGGATTTAAGCATGTATTATAGCCCCAATATAAACAGAATCAGGAGTTAATTAACACCCGGCAATTTAAATTTTTTGTTGGATTGAGTATATGTTTGCAATTATGAAGTCTACCCCAAATCGATGGCAAACCATCAGCAGTAAAAAGGTCTATGAGAATCCATGGTTGGTAGTGAAGGAGGACCAAATCATAAACCCCTCAGGAAATCCTGGTATATATGGAAAAGTGTTATTTAAAAACAGAGCCATGGCGGTAGTACCCTTGGACAATGATAATTTTACCTGGATTGTAGGCCAACATCGATATGCTCTGAATGAGTACAGTTGGGAAATACCCATGGGAGGAGTACCTCTGGACCAGGATTTGTTGCAAGGCGCCCAACGGGAACTAATGGAGGAGACTGGAATCACCGCCAGTAAGTGGACTCAGTTATTAAAGATCCATACCTCAAATAGTATTACAGATGAATTAGGCTACACCTTTTTGGCAGAGGATTTAAATTTCGGTGATCCCCAATTTGATGATACTGAAGACCTTCAAATTAAACGAATGCCCCTCACAGAGGTGGTTGATATGGTAATGCAGGGGATAATTACCGATAGCATCAGTGTGGCCAGCATTTTGAAACTAGCTCGGCTAAAGGGAATATGATATTCTCAGGTCCTTACAGGGAACATTACAAAAGAAACTTTTTCCTAGCTTACCCGGTAATGTTGAGCCAGTTGGGGCAAGTATTGGTAGGAGTTGCTGACAGTCTGATGGTAGGCCGGCTGGGGGCGGAACCATTAGCAGCTGCCTCACTGGCAAACATCATTTTTTATGCCATTATGGTATTTGGCTTAGGTGTTTCATACGCAGTTACACCTTTGGTTGCGGCGGCTGATGGAGAGCAAGATCAATCCAAGATCACCACTATTTTCAGCAACGGTTTGGTAGTGAATACCATCCTCGGGATGATATTGGCCCTGGGAATAGTATTGTGTACGCCGGTACTGTATTATCTCGATCAACCTCCTGAAGTAGTAACCTTAGCCATTCCTTATCTAAGGATAATAACCATCTCTCTTATCCCTTACATGGTATTTCAATCATTCAGGCAGTTTGCCGAGGGTTTGAGCAATACCCGCCAAGCTATGTACATTACTTTGTCTGGCAATGCCATCAATATTTTATTGAACTACCTGCTAATCTACGGGGCCTGGGGATTCCCTGAATTGGGCCTGAACGGGGCCGGGTGGGCCACACTGGTTTCACGGATAATTATGGCCATTTCCATGGGGTTGTTTATTTACTATGCTCCCAGGTTTCGGCCGTTTAGAGGAGCTTTTTCTTTTTTTCATATCTCCAGAGCTGCCATCAGCAGGATCCTCAAGGTGGGCGTACCGGCGGGCCTACAGTTCGTTTTTGAAGTCAGTGCATTTGGCTATGCCGCTATCATGATGGGTTGGCTGGGTACTCAAACACTGGCAGCACATCAAATTGCTATAAATCTAGCATCCATTAGCTACATGATGGCCACCGGGATAGCTTCAGCAGCTACCATCAGAGTTGGCAATCAACTGGGTAGAAGGGATATACCCAACCTTCGAACTGCTGGCTATACCTCTTTTGTTATGGTAGTGTTATTCATGGGATTTGCAGCAATTCTATTCATAGCTTTAAGGAATTTTTTCCCGGCTCTGTACATTAATGATGCAGAGGTAATTGAAATCGCTAGCCAACTGCTGGTGGTGGCGGCGTTTTTCCAAATTTCGGATGGAGTACAAGTAGTGGGAATGGGCGCTCTGCGAGGAATTGAAGATGTTAAGGTACCTACTATTATAGCAGTTACTGCTTACTGGGTGGTAGGACTACCTGCCGGGTATCTTTTGGGGTTCCGTTATGGCTTTGGGGCAACGGGGATTTGGTACGGGTTGCTGATTGGTTTATCTTTTGCCGCTGTTTTGCTTTTTTACCGTTTTCGCCACAAAACTAACCGAATGTTGCCAGCTATTGGTGTCTAGTCAACTGAAACAGCAATAGTTTTGGTTCTGGAATGTATTACATTAGTAAAATGAAGAAAGCCCTAAGGTGGATATACTCACGCTATTGCCTGATAATCTTTGGGTTGATATTCCTGTGGTTCACTCCCTTGTTTTGGCTGTTTATTCAGAGAAAACAGTGGCGAAAATACGCTGTAAAACTAAACCACTGGTGGGCAGTGTGGTTTTGGAGGTTATCATTTATTCCGGTGAAACAAATCTATAAAACCACCTTGGATACTGGGTCTCAATATGTATTCTGTGCCAATCATACTTCCTTTTTAGACATACCACTGATAGGGCTGTGTAAAAACCAATTTGTGTTTGTCGGGAAGGATTCAATAGCCAAAGTGCCACTATTTGGCTATGTGTTCAAAAATGTACATATCACAGTGGACCGAACCAGTTTGAAAAGCAAATACCAAATCATACAAAGAGCAACAGAAGCCATTGACTTAGGATTTAGTTTGGCGATGTTTCCTGAAGGAGGAACAGAAAGTGAACCACCCAAGCTTGAGACATTTAAGGATGGTGCCTTCAGGGTGGCAATAGAAAAACAAATCCCCATTGTTCCTGTAACTATTCCCTATAATTGGATAATTTTACCCAACCGCCATGGTTTAATGGTGTACAGAAGAACATCAATTGCCATATATCATGAACCTATTATCACGGAAGGCCTTACCCTTGACGATCTCGGATTTTTAAAAGACCAGGTGACAAGAATAATCAGAGCGGAACTATTGAAATACCACCCCAATGGAAATTAATCGAGACACTTTGTTGAAAATTGCCCATTTGGCGCGTTTGAATTTCTCGGATGAATCTGAGGAGGAAATGCTGGATGGATTAAATGAAATGATTAAGTGGGTGGAAAAATTACACGAAGTTGATACTGAAGGTGTACAGCCTTTGACCAACATGTCTCAGGAAATCAATTCCTGGTGTGAGGATGAGGTCAAAATTGATATTAGTAGGGAACAGGCATTAAAGAATGCGCCCAAGAAAGACCAAGAATTCTTCATAGTCCCTAAGGTTTTGAAATAAGTCCTTTATGAGCAGACAGTTTTTTTGGAATGCCTGGCCAAAATCTCAGAGACTTCTTTTCCAAACATTTCTGGCCCTGCTGGCGGCGGCCCTGATCTACTACTTCATCGGCTATTTCTGGAGCTCCGGATTGGTTATTCAATGGCAGACAATTAGTAAGATTACCACCTTGCCCCTGTTGTTGGAGTCCTGGAGATTTGCCTCTATCCCCATGGACTTAACCGTGGATCAATATTTGATCAGCCAAATATTTGAAGGCAGTGATCTGCTCATTTCTTCCTGGCCCGCCCTTCTGTTGTTGTTTGTATTAGCTGCTTGCTTGATTCTTGGGTTATCATTGGCCACTGATCTAAGCAGGTTTTGGTTTCTTGCCAGCCAGATGGTGTTTATATTTGTCATGGTAGGTTTTAAGCTGGAACAGCTACTGCTATTCAATCGTACAGACAAGGCTGCTCTGATTTTGGCGTTCCTACTATACCTGCCTGCTAGTTACTACTTCCATGCAGTTAAAAAGCAAACAGTACTACCGAAGAGGCTGGCGGTGTTTACTGTTCTTACCTTGGTTTTTGGGGTAATAATCCATTTCTATAGTGGTGTGTCGCACCCTTTCTTGTATTTGATAGGCTATGGAATACCCATACCAATGGCGCTGACGGTAATTTTCATTCTCTTTACCGGCCATGAGATTATCTATGGGTTCCTGGTCTTAATAACCAGGTCAAACACCCCAAAGAGCAGTAATAGTTTCTTTCATTTCTTTGCCCTGTCACTTATTTATTTGGGGAATGTGCTGCTTTTATATCTACGGAACACCCGTAGGATTGAATGGGATTTTTATTATCTGGATGCCTTCTGGATCTTGATAGTAGTGGTCCCTATTGGTATTTGGAGTTTGAGGCAAAGAGGTGAATTGTTTCGCAATATCATGCCGGTAGAGCCGCATGCGATTTTGGGTTATATGGCTTTGGCAACCATAAGTTTCGCTACTATCGGTTACTTTTTTTCAACAGCAAATGACCCGGCCATTGAAGCATTTGAGGATGTTATTGTATTTAGCCAACTGATTATAGGGTTTGTTTTTCTTCTTTATATCCTGTTCAATTTCAAAACTGTGCTCATTGCAAATTTAAAGGTGTACAAAGTAGTTTATAAACCTAAAAAAATGCCTTTCTTTTCCATGAGATTGGGCGGGTTTATCGGGGTGCTGGGTTTATTTCTGCTTTCAAATCAGTATCCATTGGATCAGGCCATTACAGCGTACTACAATGGGATTGGTGACCTCCACCGGGTGGATAACAAACCACTATTGGCTAAAGAATATTACAAATTGGCCGCTATTTATGCCAAAACCAATCACCGGTCTAATTATGCTATTGCCTCCATGGCGAAGGAAGACAATGATCCAGGTGATGCGCTGGAATATTACCGGCAATCCATTCTTAAACAGCCAACTCCCTTTGCCTATGTAAACACTGCGAGGTCTTATGAGCGTCAGGGAAGTTTTTTTAACGCCCTGTTCACATTAAAAGACGGGCTGGTGAAATTTCCAGAAGATCCCCATATATCCAACAATTTAGCTATGCTATATGCAAAGACTGATTTACTGGATTCGGCATTTTACTTTCTTGACCATAGCAGCAACCATATTGAAGTAGTAAAAGCCGCTCAGACCAACCAACTAGCACTGTTGGCTCGCACAAAGATTGAGTTGTCCTTTGACAGTATTTTTCTAAACTCAAGTCATCAGTATCCTGAGGTAGGCAGTAATTTGATTTTGATGGCCAATAGTACAAACCGGCAGCTTACTGAGGACCTGAATCCGCCTGTCGATACCCTGCTAAATCCCATCACCTTTGCCTGGTGGTACAATTATAATTTGAACCACCGGTACCTGCCAGATAGTACTCAAATGTCCTATTTAAATCAGGTATTAGAGATCCCAGAGAACCAGTTATACAGTGATAATCTGGATTTTTCCCGATCAATAAGGCTATACTACTCTGGTGATGTACGACAGGCATTTTTATCCCTAAGGGCCTTGCAATATCGAGATTCGAATAAATCAGGATTCTATAATGATCTATTGGGCCGATGGAGTCTGCAAAATCTTCAACCCAGACTTGCGTTGGATTATTTTGAACAAAGTATAGCCGCAGGATATCTGCCGGCTTTGTGGCATAAGTCGCTGGCATTGGTAGCGATGGGTCAATTTGAGGAGGCTGTAAGAAGTTGGAATACCTATGCCTACCGGACGGAAGGCGAGCCGGATATCCAAACTTCAGAATTACTGACATTTTGCAGGGAAACGGATCAAGAGTGGGATACTATGGCCGATCAGGAAAAAGCCTGGTACCTTCAATTTAAGACCCCTAATCTAACCTGGGCCCAAAAGCGGACTATGCTTGAAGACATACAGGACCACAGGATATATCAAGATACTGATCAATGGCTAAACCATGCACAGGCATCGCTATCGAACAAAGAAGGAGATCTGATACAGTCGAGAAAACACTATGAGAACCAACTCCGGAACCCGTTCTTAGAAGAAAGTGTTTTGGAGGCTGCCAGGTATTTCCGGACGGTAGAAGAGGATGAGTACCGGGCATACGAGATATTGTTGGATGCGCTGGCAATTAATGAATATTCTGTAAAACTGCTGAAAGCCTATGGTGAACAATGTACCAGACTAAATCTTGATACATATCGCCAGACTGCTTTGGAAAGACTTCAGGAGTTGATGTTGGCGGTCGAATATCAAGTCTACTTGACGGAATTACAAGTATTGGCCGACAGCTTGGATGAAGGATTTGATACATCGGAACCTTAACACGTCTATCAAATAATAGTATGATATTCTTACTAAGAATGCCCTGAAATCAGTATTTTTATTTTGAAGCAGAATGTCCAACAGAATTATCCATATGGAGAATATTTCACGCATCTACAAGATGGGTACTGAAATCATTCATGCCTTGCGAGCAGTTAGTATTGATATAGACAAGGGGGAGTACGTGGCATTTATGGGGGCTTCTGGCTCCGGAAAATCCACTTTAATGAATATTATTGGATGCCTGGACACACCCAGTAGTGGTAAGTACCTGCTAAATGAACAGGACGTAAGCGGTCTTACAGATAACCAGCTGGCTGAAATCAGGAATAAGGAAATTGGTTTTGTGTTCCAGACCTTTAACCTGCTGCCCAGGGCTACCGCTTTGGAAAATGTGGCATTACCTTTAATCTATGCCGGTTACCGCAAAGAACCAAGGGAGGAGAAGGCGATGAAGACCTTACAGAGTGTTGGGTTAGGGGACCGGGCCAAACATAAACCAAATGAGTTGTCAGGAGGACAAAGGCAGAGGGTGGCCATCGCCAGGGCCTTAGTAAACGACCCCAGTATTATTTTGGCAGACGAACCCACCGGAAACCTGGATAGTAAAACCTCATATGACTTAATGAAGCTCTTTCAGGAATTGCACGATCGGGGAAACACCATAATTATGGTTACCCATGAAGACGATATTGCTCATTTCGCCCACAGAATTGTTCGGTTGAAGGATGGCTATGTAGAAGCTGATAATGTCAATGAAAGTATTGTACGGTCCATTTCAGGTGAACTAAAATGAAGATATACACCAAAGGTGGAGATAAGGGCCAAACATCGCTACTGGGTGGCGCCAGGGTATATAAATCGCATATACGCATACATGCATATGGTACCATTGATGAACTGAATTCCTATGTAGGCTTGCTTTCGGATCAGGAGATAAACAAAGAACGAGTAACCTTTTTACGAGACATACAAAACATACTATTCACAGTCGGTTCTCATTTAGCCGCTAGTCCAGACCACGACTCTTCAAAACTGCCCCGGACCGATCAGGAGCAAATCAATTTACTGGAACGGGCCATTGACACCATGGAAGAAGAACTACCGGTATTGAGGTCCTTTTTATTACCTGGAGGGCATCAAAGCGTTTCCTTCTGCCACCTAGCCAGGTGTGTTTGCCGTCGGGCCGAACGTTTGGTTATTAAACTGAACGATTTTGAGCCTGTAGAACCAATAATTATTGTCTATTTGAATCGATTGTCAGACTATCTCTACGTGCTTGCACGTAAAATGGGTAAAGAGTTGGGAGTAGAGGAAATACCATGGAAGGGTAATTCATGAACACACAACGTCAGCTTGTTGCCATTATGTTTACCGACATTGTCGGGTACACGGCCTTGATGGGTAAAGACTCTGAAAAAGCCATGGAGTTGGTTGATGTCAGCATGGAAATACAGAAGCCTCTGGTTGAGAAGCACCATGGGAAGTGGTTGAAGGAGATGGGTGATGGTGCCATGGCGCAATTTACCAGCGCCTTGGATGCGGTAAATTGTGCCCTGGAGATTCAGGAAAACGCTCGAGTGAAATTGGATGCCAGGCTGAGAATAGGTATTCATTCCGGTGACATTACCATCAAGAATAACGACATCTATGGAGATGGGGTAAATGTGGCTGCCCGGTTAGAATCCATTGCTGATCCTGGAGGAATTTACATCTCTGAATCTATAGAAAAGGCCATTCGTGGTCAAACCGGCATTCAGTCAAAATTTCTGGGCGAAATCCAGCTTAAAAATGTGGACTATGGTGTAAGAACCTATGCACTCCAGGGGGCGGGGTTGCCGGCGCCTGATCTGAAAGATAAAAAGCCAACAGGCGGACTCTTAGGTCAAATGAAGCAACCAGGGGCAGCAAGGGTCCGTGTCATTTCTATCCTTATTGGCTTGCTGTTGATTGGCTTTTTAGGGTGGATAGCTTACAATAAATACATAGACCATACCGGCAATGATGCATCCAATATAGAGAAATCTATTGCAGTGCTCCCGTTTAGAAATGACAGCCCCAATGAAGATAATCTGTATTTCTGTAATGGTATAATGGAGGGTATATTGGACCATTTGGCAAAAATCCCTGAGCTAACGGTAATTTCCAGAACATCGGTAGAGCAATACCGGGAAAATCCACCTTCTATGGCTGAAATTGCCAGGGAACTGAATGTTAATTATATTTTGGAGGGCAGTGTATTAAGAATCGGAGACCGGGTTCAGATAAGTGCACAATTAATCAATGCACTAGAAGATAAACACCTATGGTCCGATCAATTTGACAAAAACATTGAGAGTGCTGAAATTATTTTCGAGGTCCTAGCGGAAGTTACCCAAAATATTGGAAGAGCGCTAAAAGCAACTATTTCTCCTGAACTACAAGAACGTATAGAGGCTGTCCCAACTGCTGATTTAACAGCTTATGATTATTTTTTACAGGGGAAGGAACATTATTACAATTATTATCGATCTGGCATGGATAATAGTAATCTAATAAATGCTGATCGGCTTTTTGAATTAGCCATAAAACGAGATTCAACTTTTGGACTTGCTTATGCGGGAAAGGCAGCAGTTTTTGGACGTTCCCGTTCTGTGAATTATTTAGATTCGGTACTCATCTATTGTGATAAGGCCATCTTATTAGACCCCAACGCGGCATTCGCTTATGTTATAAGGGGAGTGGATTATTACATGAATGGTATTAACGACATGAAACAAGCGGGAATAGATCTAAAAAAAGCCGTTGAGTTAAGTCCAAATGATGTTTTTATGGTAAGAGGCTTAGCCAACTTTTATGCTTTTTATGAGGAATCTATTACCGCTTTAAAATTTTATAAAAGAGCGGAGAAAAATGGCAGAGATCCTTTATCCCTTGCTGCAACTTATTATCATATGGGTTATGACGTTTATTTGGGCATAGGTGATATGGATAAAGCTTTGTATTTTATTAATAAGTCCAGTGAAATAAATCCATTGTGGGAGGGTAACAATTGGTGGTACTATTTGGTAACACGGAAATTTCAAAGAGCACTGGAAATAAAGAAAACTACAAGTCAGAATCCAGGCGGTACTTACACTTTTATGAGAGGAAAAAGTGATTCGGCCGTACTATATTTGGATCAGCTAGAAGCTGAAAGAAAAGTGAAAGAAGGTGAAAATTATGTTGCTGAAACAGTGAGTATAAGATATGGTATAGCCCTTATTGAAGTGAGAAGGACAGATGCAGGCATGTCAATTATCAACTATTTTTTACAAAGAATTGAGCAGCGTATGGACGCTGGCACGGCAGACAGCTTTGAGGTATACCATGTTGTGGGGATCTATTCTTTTTTGGGCGAAACAGATAAAGCAATTGAATATTTAAAAATATTGAATAAAAACTACCCTTGGGTACACAGAATTTATATGATGCAAGTAGATCCTTTATTTGATAATATCCGTGATAGGAGGGAATATAAAGAGATTGTCAATAATCGTCTTGTAAAGAATAAGAACATCAGAGAGGAAATTGCCAGGCTGGAGGCTGCGGGGGAATTGTGATGAATGGGATTGTCAGACTATCTTTATGTACTTTCCCATAAATTGAGTGAGGAATTGCGGATAAAAGAAATACCATAGAAAGGCAATTCATGAACACACAACGTCAGCTTGCAGCTATTATGTTTACCGACATTGTCGGGTACACTGCCTTAATGGGCAAAAACTCAGAACAGGCCATGCAGTTGGTAAAGGTCAGCATGGGAATGCAAAAGCCTTTGGTGAAGAAGCATCATGGAAAGTGGCTGAAAGAGATGGGTGATGGTGCCATGGCCCAGTTCGGTTCTGCACTTGATGCCGTGAATTGTGCATTGGAAATACAACGCGCTTCCAGGGAAGGTTTAGATGCTGATATCCGCATAGGAATTCACTCCGGTGATATCACAATTGAAGATAATGATATCTATGGAGATGGCGTCAATGTAGCTTCGAGATTGGAGTCCATTGCGGATCCCGGGGGGTATTTACATCTCAGACTCTGTTTTAAAATCAATTCAGGGACAAACAGACATTCAAACCAAAGACCTGGGTGAGGTTCAACTTAAAAATGTCGCCTATAAGGTGCGAATATATGCTGTCCAGGGCGATGATTTTCCCACACCGGATTTAGACAAGTTCGCTCCACCCATGGCAGTCAAGAGAAACCCTTGGGTAATTTTGGCAGCAGCAATATTGGTTGCAGCCATAGGCGTCTACGTGTACTTCGCATATATTCCAAATAATTCGAAAAGCTCCGGAATCAACCGGGAAGTTAGTATGGTTGGGAAATCCATTGCGGTTCTTCCATTTGAAAACCGCAGTAAATTGGAAGATGATGTATACTTTACCGATGGTGTACATGATGATCTGCTCACTCAAATTTCAAAGATCAGAGAAATTAAAACCATCTCACGTACTTCTGTATTGACCTACCGCAATACCACCAAAAACATGCGTACCATAGGAGAGGAGTTAGGTGTGGCCACCATACTGGAAGGAGGCGTTCAACGCGCCGGCAATCAAATTCGTATTAATGTACAGTTGATTGATGCCAAAACGGATGCACACCTATGGGCAGAAACCTACACCCGGGAGTTAAGCGCAGAGAATATTTTCACTATTCAAAGTGAAATAGCCCAAGCCATTGCCAGCGCATTGGCAACTATTCTTAGCCCGCAAGAAAAGAAAGACCTGGAAAAGCTCCCCACCCAAAATCTAGCAGCTTTGGAGGCGTGGTTTCAAGCTAAGGGAAGCATTAGTAAAAGCACCAACCAAGGTTATCAAGAAGCTATTGAGCATTTAAATCTTGCCATAAAATTAGATAATACCTTTGCCATTGCTTATGCTGAATTAGGCAGGCTTCATTTAGGTCAAATTTACTGGGAAGGATTACCGGTAGAAGCACAAGTTAACCGGGCACAACCCTTAATTGAAAAGGCATTGGAATTAGACAACAATCTGAGTGAAGCATATTTAGCGCTTGGAGAACTTAAGGCACACAATGGATATTCTAAACAAGCACAAGCGGCTTATCAGAAAGCTATTGAACTTAACCCAAATAATGCTACCGCTTATAGTATTTATGGAAATAGATCAATATGGTCCAATCTTCCTAAGGCAATTGAACTATTATTTAAAGCAAAGGAGTTAGATCCAAAGGATGATGCTATAGGTATAGAGTTGGCTTATGCACTTATTTTTGCCGGACGCTTTGAGGAGTCAAAACAAATAGTAAAAGAGATCATTAGCCGTAAACCGGGTTATGCCAGGGCATATTCCATTCTTTCTAGTAATCAGTTCTTTGGCGATGCTCAATTAGCAGAAGCAATGCTTACTATTTATGAGAATATTAAACTTGATCCGGGTATTCCAGGAAATTCGATGTTAATGGGTTTTGCATATAATCACACTGGCGATACAGAGCTTGCAATTCAGTGGTTTGATCATACATTGCTTCTTGCTCCTGAATCTTCAATAGCTGAAATGATCCAGACAATGATCTATGAACTTCGCAAAGAGTACCATAAAGCAGTTGATACCTATCTGAAAATGCCAAAATCCCCAACTACAGCTTACCGTCTCTTTCGGGTTGGATTAAAAGCGAATCGTTCAGCAGAGGTATTCAAATATTTTCAAAAAAATTATCCGGAACTTTTTAAACCCGGTGTACAAATCAATAAAAGCAATTTTACCAGTGCTCTTGCTCTTGGGCATTTATTAAAAACAAATGGTGAACGAGATCAGGCAGACCATCTTTTAAGGGAAAGCCTTAAGGTTGCACAAGCAGGTATATATGGTCCATGGAATGGCAGGCACAACAACTGGGAGACCCACATTCATCTGGCAATGGGAAATAACCAAAAAGCATTGGGTTCTTTTGATAGAATTGTAGCCGATGGTTATCATTTGAACCAATTCCTTACTGACCCTATTTACCAACCTCTTTATGATGATCCGGAGTATCAAAGAATGATAACAATAGTTAAGACTGCTCTTAAAGAAGAACGCGCAAAATTAAGAGAAATGGAAGCCAACGGAGAATTGGCCATTCCGCCACTACCAAACAAGTAAAGCAGCGCTTGAAATAGATAAAGAGATTGTTAATACACGTTTGGTAAAGAACAAGAGCATCAGAGAGGAAATTGCCAGATTGGAGGAGGCTGGGGAATTGTGATTGCCAAAAGCCTAATACGATCGCTTATTGAGTAATCTTATAGTGCCACCAAAACAGTTGATAATTTCTCAAAATATAAACACGTACGCTACACCATCTCCCTGCCCTCCAAAAGATTGAAATTACCGAAGATTTTGGTAATTTTGTCTCTGCGTGTTTGAAAACCAATGATTGAAACTGTAGCAATAAAAAAGACCCTGGTGTCGAAATCCAAGTTGAGTGAGCTAAATCTGGATGACATCCAATTTGGGAGCACCTATGCTGACCATATGTTTGTGGCAGACTACCGTGACGGAGTATGGATTGATTGCCGGATCGTACCGTTTGACAGTTTTTCTATGAGTCCGGCTATGTCTGTGCTTCATTATTGCCAATCTATATTTGAAGGACTCAAGGCCTATGCAGGCCCCAATGGGGAGGTCCTGGTCTTTAGACCTGTCGATAATTTCTTGAGAATGAATGAATCGGCAGCACGAATGTGCATACCGGAGCTGCCTGAAGAAGTTTTCATGGGTGGTTTATTGGAATTACTGAAAACTGATAAGCAATGGGTGCCAACTAAGGAAGGGACTTCTCTTTATATCCGGCCCTTCATATTTGCTACCGACGAATTCATTGGGGTGCGTCCATCCAAGACCTATCGGTTTATTATTTTCACCAGTCCGGCGGGAGGATATTATAGCGAGCCGGTACGAGTGAAAGTGGAAAAATACTACAGCAGGGCATTCCCTGGTGGGACCGGCGCGGCCAAAGCAGGAGGGAACTATGCAGCCAGCTTGTATCCCGCAAAGCTTGCTCAGGAGGCGGGATATCATCAATTGATTTGGACAGACGGATTGACTCATAAATTCATAGAAGAGGCCGGGACCATGAACATAATGTTTGTGATTGGAGACCGAATACTGACCTCAAAAGTGGGTGAAACGGTACTTAACGGTATCACCAGAAGAAGTGTACTGCATCTGGCCAGGGAGTGGGGATATACCGTGGAAGAGCGCGATGTGAGCGTAAGTGAAATAATGAATGCCATTGAGAACGGTACTTTGGATGAGGCATTCGGCACGGGTACCGCAGCCACCATTGCTCATATTGCAACAATTAACAATGATGGCAGGGACTATGAACTTCCTTCAGTTGAAAACAGAAAGTTTTCTAACCGGGTACTGAAGGAATTAAATGATATCAAAACAGGCCGCATAGAAGACCGCTTCAATTGGAACCTGAAGGTCCAATAAAAGGGGGTACTCGGCCGTACAAGCAGATTTTTTTATTTAATTCATTAAGAATTTATGACAACAGATCAATTGAAAGATCTGAAGGCCAGAGTAGAGGCCTTGAGGGGGTATCTTTGACTACGATAATAAAATAGCCAGAATTCAAGAGGAGGAACAAATCACCGTTCAACCTGATTTTTGGGAAGACCCCAAATCCGCGGAAATTTTTTTAAAGGGAATCCAGTCCAAGAAAATCTGGACAGACAGCTTTTTGAAAGTAAATAACCTGTTTCAGGACCTCGAAACACTACAGGAATTTCATGAGGCTGGAGAGGTCGAAAATGATGAACTCCAATCAGAATTCCAAAAGACCTTAGATGCCGTTGAAGACCTGGAGTTCAAGAAGATGCTGAGCGGTGAAGAGGATCAACTGAGTGCCATGCTTGAGATCAATCCTGGAGCTGGTGGTACCGAAAGCCAGGATTGGGCGGAGATGCTCATGCGCATGTACATCATGTGGGGGGAAAGTAAGGGTTACACAGTTCGACAAGTAAACTACCGACCCGGAGATACCGCAGGCATCAAATCCGTAACCCTGGAATTTGACGGGAATCTAGCTTATGGCTATCTGAAATCAGAGATCGGAGTTCATAGATTAGTCCGCATTTCTCCTTTTGATAGTGGAGCAAGACGTCATACCTCGTTTGCCTCTGTTTTTGTATACCCTGTGGTTGATGATACCATCAAAATAGAAATAAACCCTGCGGACATTACCTGGGATACTTATCGATCCGGAGGAGCTGGAGGACAGAATGTGAATAAGGTTGAAACTGCGGTCCGTTTACATCATGAGCCCTCAGGAATCGTATTAGAGTGTCAGCAAGAACGTTCACAGTTTCAAAACAAGGAAAAGGCCCTTAAGATGCTGCAGTCCAGGTTGTATCAGCTGGAAGTGCAAAAACGCAACGAAGAAAGAGATGTAATTGAGAGCAATAAAATGAAAATTGACTTTGGTTCTCAAATCCGCAATTATGTACTCCATCCCTACAAACTGATTAAAGACAACCGCACCGGTGTGGAACGAACAGATGTTCAAAATGTGCTGGACGGGGACTTGGATGAATATATTAAGGCATTTCTGATGAAGCAGTAGCACCAAACAAACTAATTAGTATAATAACAAAGAATAACGTGATTAATAACGTGATTAATCACGTTATTAATCTGCTACAATTCGTTCTACTCCTGATCCTTAGTCGAAGTAGAAATCGGTAATTCATAACTTAAAAGTGACGCGAAAAGCCCAAGCATTGTTTGAGATTTGTGACCTTGTAGTTTGGAGATTAACTGGGATTTGTCATTTGTTTTTGGTGCTTACTATTACTAGTACATTAGTATTCGCTAATGGAACTCCCCGTTTGCTCATCCAATGTGGTCCTGCTGGCTCCCCCCCGGTACTGAATTTCACTGCTTCCCCTGCTGCTGGCGTCCAGTGTTTGTCCGGCATAAACTTTTGCAGAACTGGCTCCCTCAGCTTCGATCTCTACGTTATCAGCTTCATAGTAAAGTGAATTAAGTACCGAGCCACCGCTCAGTTGAGCGTTTAAGTAACTACCCTTGCCTTCAATGGTAAGTTTAGCGGCTCCTTTCATTTCAACTTCTAAATTTTCCGTAACCTCAAAATCACCCTCGGTGACAGACACTCCTGAAAGCACCAGTTTTAAATTGTCCATATTAAAATCATTGATATAGGCTTTACTGACTCCAGAAAAATGTACCTCTTCCAGGTAGGGAAGTTCTATATTTACTTCAATTCCGCGAGTCTTCTTTTTCAGGTGGAACTTGTCCTTATCAAAACCAATTTTTAGAAAACCTCCGTCGTTTTCTACACTTACTTCCTGGATGTAAACTTCTTCTCCCGACAAGTTAACAGAGAAAGAATCAGCTTGCATAATATTGACAATGAAATCATCTCCGACTTCTAAACCGGTGAAAGGCCCAACATCAAAGGATTCATAATAATCCCCCCCGTAGTAGTAATCATCCTCGTCCTCATCCTGGTATTCACAGGTGAGACACCTCAGACCTGATTCTGTGAATACCCAGGTATTTCCCTCCATTTGTGACACACTGAATCCGCTGCGATAAATAGTATTGCGAATGATGTATTTCAGATCCTCATTCATAAAGAATTCTTGATCGTATGGAATATATAATTCCATGCTCAGTGCTTGACCCCTAAAGTGGGCATCTTCTTTAAAAGTAATGTTTGAATCAAAGGTGAGTATCGAGTCCTCCAACTCCACCTGGTAATTGACCATTTGGGCATTTTTTATGGCTTCTTGCCGGGTCCGTCCCCTTGAATTGAACTTGCTGACCAGTTTGAACTGGTCTCCATCGTGTCCGTATAATCTCAACTTGGTCACCTGGTAGTCATCCATTCCTACTTCATTTAGCTGAAGAATAGCTTTTTTCCCTTGTAGATCATAATTTTCAACCACTCGGTGCGTGCCCTCCGTTTTATATTCTTGTACTACTCTCGGCAGAGTGAGGCCAAGGCCCAACACACTAATAATCCAAATAGCAAACATTGACCAACCTACTGATGCCGGTATGATCTTGCGTTTGGCAATAATGGTTACGCCCAATAAAGCCAGCGCCAAAGCGGGAATAAAGAGACTGCAGAAGGCGGTAATGGCACTAAAAACCGGAATAGAGTCACGAATCAAATGTAAGGGTAAATTCCCCAGCACATACCCTTCGGCACCACTCACTGTGCCCAGAAGTACCCCTAATGCGACAATCAAGGCAAACAGCATGCTAACTGCAATCATCACCATGAAAATACCTACGATAACCCGAATTGCTTCCACCAAAAACATAAGGAATGGCCCAAAAGCTTTTCCCAAACCAGAAATAACCGTGGCGATCAGGCGGAATGGAAATAACAGGATCTTTACTAATAGACTTTCTTCTTCATTTTCGTCAACCTTTAGGCTCCGTTTAATGTTGGATTCAATATTGGATAGGGTGACACTCTCCCCCTGCATTTGCATTTTGTCAGTGATACTTTTAGCCTCGGGAGTAATGATCCACATAACTAGGTAGATCAGTAATCCGGCACCACCAAAGAAGAATGTAATTACAAACAGCAGCCGGATAATGGTAACTTCGGTCCCGAAATAGGCACCGATGCCGCTGGCTACCCCTGCAATGACTCTATCCTCAGGGTTTCTAAACAATTTCTTCACTTCCTGGTCTTCTTCCAGGGTATCAGACCCAGGCACTACAATCCAAAAAATGATATAACCTATAAGGAAAAATCCACTGGCTGCCCCCCACAAGAAAACATCCAGCCCCAGTACCCCGACCACCAGTATCAGGCGGATCCACAGCGGATCAATACCAAAATAATTAGCTAGCCCAGAGGCTACTCCTCCTACTACCTTTCGTTTGTTATCCCGGTACAACTTCTTAGGTTCTTCTCCGGTGGCGGAAGTGGTTTGCCGCTTCTCCTGTTGCTGCTGTGCTTTAGGTTCTTCAATGGCTTCGAAATCCTGAATGCTACCCATGGTTGATACCAAGCCATCAACATCTTCAACATTGATGATCTGTTTACCTTCGGTTAATTTTGACAGGAATATTTCGGCAATTCTATTTTCTATATCCGAGACAATTTCATTGCTGTCCTCATAAGTGGAAAAGTAACGGTTGATGGAGTCCAGGTAGTTACGCAGGGTTTCATAACCATCCTCCTCAATGTGAAATCTAATACCGCTTATATTTATACTGATATTCTTTTTCATGTCCCTAATTTAAGATTGTTTTTCAGAAATAATTTGATTGGTAGATTCCATCAATTCATTCCAGGTAAGACCTAGACTGTTAAGGAATGTGTTTCCATCTTTGGTAATGGTGAAATATTTCCTGGGAGGCCCTGAAGTTGATTCAACCCATTTATACTCAACCAAGCCTGCCTTTCTAAGTCTGGTCAACAGGGGGTATATGGTGCCTTCTACTACCATTATTTTGGCAGAAGTCAACTCTTCAAGCATGTCGGAAGCATATACTTCACCCCGGCTTATAATGTGTAAGATGCAAAATTCCAGGATACCCTTTCTCATTTGCACTTGTGTGTTCTCTAAGTTCATGCTGCTCTATTATGGTAAATACTAGCACTGTGTATGCAAGTATACGGAAGAACTACTATGTATGGCCAAGTACTAAGTAAAAAATATTACCTTGTATTGAATTATATTGATATAATTATATTATATATTTAATAAATTATAATATATGATGTAAATCGGTAAAATATACAAAGATTTTGCTATGCGCTGGGCGTTCGGCGCTCAATTGTTCAATTGTTCAATTGTTCAATTGTTCCCCTATTCTAATGTTCCCCTATTCTATTGTTCCTATATTCTATTAATCAACTGTTCCAATAATCGACTGAGATTCTATAACTTTACTTTAAGTTCCTGACTGGCATGAAAAGACTTTTTAGGTGGGTTTACTTTTTTGGACTTTTTATATCACCTGGCATTTTCTTTGGTCAAACCCAAACCCCTAAATACAGCAACGAGTTCCTTTCCATCGGCGTTGGGGCCCGTAGCCTGGGCATGTCAAATGCCCAGGTTAGTGTTGCAGATAATGTGACCGCTGGATTCTGGAACCCGGCCGGCCTGTTAGACATTAAATCTAAACACCAATTTGAAGTTATGCATGCCAGCTTGTTCGCTGGTATAGCTAATTTTGATTATGCAGCATATGCCACACCAATTGACTCCTCCAACTACCTGGGATTTTCGATTGTGAGGTTTGCGGTAGATGATATTCCCGATACCCGATTTTTGTATGATGCCAACGGCGCCCTTAACTATAACAATATCAGCTTTTTTTCTGCGGCGGATTACGCGTTCATATTTTCCTTTGCAAGACGGGTAAATTTCATAAAGGGATTAAAATTAGGGGCAAATTTCAAGGTGGTTCACCGTACGGTTGGAGACTTCGCCAAGGCCTGGGGGTTTGGACTTGATGTAGGCGCTCAATTGTCGGTCCAAAAATGGAGGTTTGGTCTGATGCTCAGAGACATTACCGGGACCTTCAACGCATGGTCTCATAATTCAGAATTAGTGGCGGATATTTACACCCAGACGGGCAATGAAATTCCGGAAAATACCCTGGAAATTACCCTGCCAAAAGTCATTCTTGGGGTTTCAAAGGATTGGGATATTTCAGACAATTTCACCGTATTGGCGGTGATAGATATGGATTTTACCTTTGATGGGAGAAGAAATGTCCTGATAAGTTCCGACGGAGTGTCAATTGATCCTCATTTCGGCTTGGAATTTGGATATAAAGGAGTGGCCTACCTGCGGGGTGGAGTAGGTAATATTCAGGAGATCAAAGATTTTGATGGCAGTAAAAGTACTACTGCTCAGGCCAATTTTGGTGTGGGCATTCGCATAAAACAGGTGGAAATTGACTATGCGCTTACTAATATGGGCGATCAGTCGGACGCTCTGTACTCCCATGTGTTTTCTATTAGGGTCAGCATAGAAAAGAAGTAGGGGGTGCTGTCAAAATTGAATATCGGAGTAAGAGTTGTTAGGGTCTGGTGGCTCCTTGTTGCGATATTTGTGTTCGTCCACTGTGCACAGGCCCAAAGGACTTCATGGATTAATTTTTCGCAGTCCTATTTCAAAATATCAACCGCCCAGGATGGTATCCATAGAATAACCTATGACCAATTAAATCAATCCTCTTTTCCTATTGGTGTTGTCGACACCAGAAATTTGCAACTGTACCACCGTGGAGTGGAACAATCTATTGAAGTAGTGGATGGCAGCGATAACCAATTGAATAGTGGAGACTACATAGAGTTCCTGGGGTCGAGAAATGATGGCACTTTGGATAGTGAATTGTACCTGACACCAGAGGCTCAACCCCATGCATTTCACAATCTATATTCGGATACTTCTGCCTACTTTCTTACTTGGGCCCCGGGTGTTTCAGGTAAACGTATGAATCGTATTTCTCTTCCAGACCCGGGTACACCTCCTTTAGCATTTCACTGGAATGAAGAGTTACTTTTGCTTACCTCAAATTACAGCGCCGGCAGAAGGTACCCTATTGGAGGATCGGGGGCGACACACCGCTCACAGTTTGACTTTGGTGAGGGTTTTACGGGAAAACGAATCCGCAATGGCAACTTTCTTGAATATGAGATAGGACCCATCAATCAACCATATCCTGCCGGGCCGGTGCCTCAATTGGAAGTTTTATTAGCAGGTCGTAATGAGGCAATTCACCAGGTGGAAATTTTAGCAGGTCCCGATGGCAGCTTTCGCTCTCTGGGCTCCATCCAATTTCAATATTTTGACAATTTTATTTTTAGCACTGATTTGATGTGGACGGATATTCTCAGTGGAGGAAATATAAAAATCAGAATTTCGGTTACCAGCAGCAGCGTTGACCACGTATCTGTTTCCTACATAAAATTGAGGTACCCCGAACAATTAAACCTGGATGGAAATTCCCAAAAAACATTTGAACTGGAGGCCTCATCAGGAAATCAGGCAGTAATTATTTCCACCACAGGTGGCACGATTTATGATATCACCGATAAAAATAGTGTAGGCATATTGGTGCATGAAGAACTGGGTAATTCCACCTCTACTACAGTTCCTGCCAGTTCTTCAGCTACAAAATTGCTGGTGCAGGGTTTGCCAATTACCACACCACAGATTAAACCAGCAGTATTCCGCAAAATTGATCCCCAAAGACACGACTATTTGATTATAAGTCATAAATCGCTAATGATCCCGGCAGACAACTATCAGGACCCGGTAAAAGCCTATGCGGAGTACCGGGCATCTCCTCAGGGAGGGGCCTTTGATACTTTAATAGTGGACATGGAAATGCTTTATGACCAATATAATTATGGTGAAATATCACCTTTGGCCATAAAATATTTCGCACAAGATATGCTGACAGGGAATCCGAAGTATTTACTATTAATTGGTAAAGGGTACAATGTCAACTTCAAGCCACACCGGCAGGACCCAGCCGCTGCCACCGCTTTCAATTTAGTTCCTACTGCCGGGTTTCCCGGGTCAGACGTAGCCTTAACGGCCGGCCTCGACGGCTCGTCTTATGGAGCGGCGATTCCCACAGGTAGAATAAATGCCCGAAACCCCGCTCAGGTGGCGGCTTACCTAAATAAAATCAAAGAAATGGAAGCTGCGTCCTTCGATGCTTTATGGAGAAAGAACATCATTCACTTAAGTGGGGGACTTACTCAAGGTGAATTATCTCTTTTTAAAAGATATATGGATCAATTCAAGTCAGCAGCAGAAGGGCCATTTTTCGGTGGAAATGTAACCACTATAAATAAGCAGTCAAATGAAACTACCGTGCTTATAAATGTTGCGGACCAGGTAAATGATGGAGTAACCCTTATTACTTTTTTTGGTCATTCCAGTACCCAGGTTACAGATATCGAAATTGGCAAAGTCACTGATGTAACCCTGGGATATGACAACGCTGGCAGGTATCCCATGATCCTGGTAAACGGCTGCAATGCCGGAAATATATTTTTCACTTCCACTGGATTTGGTGAGGACTGGATACTTGCGTCCAACAAGGGGGCAGTCGCCTTCCTGGCTCATACGGATGCAGGATTTGCCAGCAACCTTAAAAGGTACTCTGATATTTTCTACGATATGGCTTATAGTGATTCAGTGTTTATCAATAAACCAATCGGCGATATTGTACAGGAGTTAGGACGCCGTTATTTAAGCGGGGTCCCCATAAACGAGACGCATATAGCTCAGGTTCAACAAGAAGTTTTTCAGGGGGATCCCGCATTCAGCTTTTTCCCAGTCACCATGCCTGACTATGAAACCAATAATGACCATATATTTTTACAGCCCTTTGACGGACAAACTATTAATGCGCAGATTGATTCCTTCCAAGTAGGAATAATAACCAGAAATTTCGGTCGTACCAGCAATGATTCACTTAATGTTACCGTTCGCCGGACTTTTGGCGATGGCCAGGTATTTACTTATGATTCTGTTTTTTTTGCCCCTGTCCCTTACCAAGACACGCTTTATTTTACTATCCGCTCCAATCAAATAAGTGACTTTGGTAACAATCAATTTGAGGTACTGCTGGATTTTAACAAAAGTATCGAGGAGATAGATGAAACTAATAATACCGGGACCTTGAATTTTTTCATACCGCAAGGCGGGACGGTAAACTTGAGCCCCTTTAATTTTGCTATTATCAACCAACCGCAACCCTTGCTGATTGCTCAGGCAAGTGATCTTCTGGTGGGTAACAGAACTTTCTTATTTGAAATCGACTCAACCAAGGGGTTTAACAGCCCCTTTAGACAAACCCGATCGGTAACAGGAAATGGTATTGCTTCATGGGAAATTTCCCTACTTCAGAAAGACAGTACGGTTTACTATTGGAGAACCCGGTTTCAAGAGCCCAAAGTTGGGGAGGATACCGCGTGGATCTTGAGTTCTTTTATAGTTATCAAAGATTCTCCTGAAGGCTGGTCTCAAGCCCACTTTCAACAATTTGATGAAAACTTTACCGACGAAGGACTTTCCAGAAACCAGACGCTCCGTCATTGGGAATTCACCAGTACCGAGAATTTGGTGGAGATAACCACCTATGGAAGTAACCATGCCCAAGCTGAGCCAGCAAATATCAGCGTAACTATTGATGGGCAGCCCTTCATTGTGAGTACTAGACTATGTCCTGACAACTCACTGAATGCTATAGCCTTCGATAAAGCTTCAACTATTCCCTATGCTGTTTTGACCACCGGGGGATTTGATGTCCTGGACAAGAATCGTTGTGGGAGAACGCCACAAGCCATCAATACCTTTCAAACCAATGACATTACCAACAGCCTGAAACTGGACTCATACCTGGATAAACTTCCTGAGAGGGATTATGTGATACTTTTTTCAATAGGTAAGGTTGACTATTCCTCCTGGAGCACTTCCACAGTTGCAAAGTTGTCATCGGTTGGAATCTCCAGTAGTGAAATTATTGACTGGCAAAATGGTGAGCCGGTAATAATCGTAGGTCGAAAGGGAGATGCTCCAGGTTCGGCATTAGTGATACGGGGAGACATAAATGCTGCAGTGCCACTGTCTGAACAGGAAATTTCACTGACTCATGCGCTTACAGGAAAATTTGAAAAAGGCACGGTTTTAAGCCCTAAGATTGGTCCAGCTGAAAGCTGGGGCACTTTGCACAATGGTGTACAGGAGGAACCAACAGATAATACCACCCTGGAATTACTGGGAGTGGTTAATGGTGGCCAAGAGCAAACCTTATTTAACAATATAAAAACCAACCCTTTGGATATAAGTAATATTGATGCTTCATTATATCCATTCCTGAGACTTAAACTGACCGTTGAAGATGCTAATTTACTAACACCGGCACAGTTGAAACGATGGCAGGTCCTGTTTGAGTCGGTACCTGAGGGGGTACTTCTTTTTCGGGGCAATGATGCTGAGGGTACCAAAAAAATACCACTGCTGGAAGGACAGGAGTTTAACAGCAACTTTACTTTTTACAACCTGTCAACTAAGGAATTCTCAGACTCATTGTTGGTACGTGCTACCTTGTTCAATAGAGAATTGCGATCTTCAAGTGTAGAGGAAAGTAGAATTATTGCTCCTTCTGTTCAGGATTCAGTGGCTTTTTCCCTGCCGTTGGATACCAAAGGTCACACCGGAATCAATGATTACCGGGTTTTTGTAAACCCCAGTATTCTACCGGAGCAATCATATAGCAACAACATCAATGATTTTCTAGAGTATATAGAAGTTTCCCCGGATGACACCCATCCGATTCTTGATGTTACCTTCGATGGCATCCATATACTTGATGGGGATCTGGTATCCCCCAGTCCATTGATTGCAGTACTGCTGAAAGACGATAATATATTCAATCTAAAGCAGGATACTATTGGTATGGAGATATTCATTAAGCAAAATGGTGCCAATTGTACATCATGTGATTTTACCAGGGTTAGCTTTTCCAATCCCCGGGTTCAGTGGACACCGGCGTCAGAAAATTCGGACTTTCGTATTGAGTATCAGCCTGAAAAACTAGATGATGGTATATACACCCTACAGGTGCAGGGTCAAGACAATAGCGGAAGGAAATCTGGTACTGAGCCGTATACCATCAATTTCGAAGTGGTGAATGAATCAACTATTACCAATTTTTATCCATACCCCAACCCGTTTTCAACCAATACCCGCTTTGTTTTTACCTTGACCGGGGCTGAAATACCCGATCAGATAAAGATTCAGATAATGACGGTAACCGGTAAGGTAGTTAGAGAAATCACTCAGGATGAACTGGGTCCTCTTCGCATTGGTAATAACCTTACCGACTATGCCTGGGACGGCAGGGATGAATACGGAGATCAATTGGCAAATGGAGTTTATATATACCGGGTGGTTATGAACCGGGCTAACGACAATTTTAAACACCGGGAAACTTCTGCTGACAAAGCATTCAAAAAAGGCTATGGTAAGCTATATTTACTAAGATAATGGATGTTGTATTAGTGGTAATGGGAGGAATACTGGTATTCGTGGGTATTCTAGGCTGTTTTTTACCAGTGATTCCCGGCCCACCATTGGGATTTGCCGGTCTCTTGCTGTTGCATTTTTCTTCACAAGCTCAATTTTCCGTCACCTTTCTGGTGATTATGGGTACAATAGCCATACTAGTCTCACTATTGGACTACCTGGTCCCGATATTTGGTGCCAAGCGTTTCGGTGGATCAAGGCTTGGAGTTGTGGGAGCGGTGGTGGGACTTTTATTGGGAATATTCTTTTTCCCGCCATTGGGTATAATTATCGGACCATTCCTGGGAGCGATCATTGGAGAATTAATAAATGGAGAGGACCTTAAAAAAGCCGTAAAATCAGGTTTCGGGTCATTCCTGGGGTTCGTGTTTGGCACAGGGATTAAGCTGGCCGTTAGCTTTGTGATGGCCTACTTTTACCTAGAAAAGCTGCTGTGATGCAGCGCAATTTGAAAGAAGTTATGTCGAAATTACTTAGTATAATATTGTTACTAGTTGTTGCAAACTGTCAGAAAGCTCAACAGGGCATTCTGGAGGCACAACATAAGCACACAAACAATCTGATCAACCAAAGCAGCCCGTATTTATTACAACACGCTCATAATCCTGTTGATTGGTATCCGTGGGGGGATGAAGCTTTAAACAAGGCAAAGGAGGAAGGAAAAATGCTGATAATTTCTGTTGGTTATGCTGCATGTCATTGGTGTCATGTAATGGAGAAGGAATCGTTTGAGGATAGCCTGGTAGCCAAAGTAATGAATGATAATTTTATATCTATCAAAGTTGACCGGGAAGAGCGGCCTGATGTGGATCAAATATATATGGATGCTGCTTATTTAATGACCGGTAGAGGAGGCTGGCCATTGAACGTTATCGCACTGCCAGATGGGCGTCCCGTTTTCGCCGGCACTTATTTTCCAAAAAAGGATTGGCTTAAAATTTTAAATCATGTAGTTACTCAAAACCAGGAAGATCCCAATCGACTGGTAGAGATTGCTGAAAAGGTAACTGAGGGAATACAAAGCATTGAAACCATCGAGCTAAGCGCTTCTGATACCAATATTTCACAAGATCAGCTAGAAGCAATTCACTCAGATATCATGGACGAAGTAGACTTTGTAAGGGGTGGAAGAAAAGGGCTCCAAAAATTCCCCACGCCAAGTGCCTGGAAGTACTTGATGAGACATTATTACTTCACTAAAGATGAACAGTCTTTAAAGGCGGTGAATAAGACCCTGACGGCCATGGCCAACGGAGGTATTTATGATCATCTGGGGGGTGGTTTTGCCCGTTACAGTACGGATCCGGATTGGAGGGTGCCTCATTTCGAAAAAATGCTTTATGATAACTCCCAATTAGTAAGCCTGTACTCACGCGCCTATCAATTGACCAAGAATCCGCTCTATAAAAAAGTAGTAATGGAGACTACGGATTTTATAGAAAGAGAAATGACCTCAAAAGAGGGGGGATTCTATACATCTTTTGATGCTGATAGCGAAGGAGAAGAGGGTAAGTTTTACGTATGGTCAGAACAGGAACTTCATTCAGAGCTTGGAGACCAGGCAGATTTATTTATCGATTATTTTGGAGTCAAGAAGGGTGGCAACTGGGAGGATGGTAAAAATATTCTGATTCCTGTTGAAAACCCACAAAAGGTCTGGAGCAAGCACAGTTTAAGTGAGTCAGAGTTTAACAAAGAACTGAACGCAGCAAGGTCAAAGTTATTTGCTGTTCGGGCGAAGCGGATTCACCCAGCGCTTGATGATAAAATACTCACCTCGTTGAATGCTCTAATGATCACCGGGTATCTGGATGCATATCGGGTTTTCAACGATGAGCATTTCCTGGAGATGGCCCTTGGGAATGCAACATTCCTGCTGAAGAATGCCAAATCCGATGAGGGCGGATTGACCAGAAATAATAAAGATGGCAGATCCACAATTAATGCGTTTTTAGACGATTACAGTTTCTTAATTCAGGCGTTTATTGCCCTTTATGAAGCTTCTTTTGAAGAAAAATGGCTTAGGGAGGCTGAACAGTTGTGTGATTATACAGTCAAGCATTTCCTTAACAAAGAAAACGGTATGTTTTACTACACTTCAGATCAGGATCCTGATTTGATCACCAGAAAAATGGAGTTGTCCGATGGAGCAATTCCCAGCAGCAATAGCAGTATGGCCCAAAATTTATACCTGTTGGGGACGTATTTGTATAAAAATGAATATCTGGATATGGCCAGACAAATGATGAATAATATCTTGCCTTCCATGAGCAGGCAACCGGTATTTTACAGTAATTGGGCGATTTCGATGATCCAGTTAAACCAACCTTTATACGAGGTGGCCATTGTTGGAAATCAATGGAAAGACCGACAATCCGAATTTGACTCTTTTTATTTACCCAATGTAATTTACCTGGGTGGGAAGTCCGAGGGTGATTTGGAACTGCTTGCTAATAAATTGGTTGAGGGTCAGACCACTATATACGTTTGCGAAAATAAATCTTGTCGATTGCCTGTAAAAGAAACCGACAAGGCGCTGGAACTTATGGATCAGAAGCTGCTTCAGGGGATTGTGGGAGCAGTAGAACAGTAGAACAGTAGAACAGTAGAGCAGTAGAACAGTAGAACAATAGAGCAATAGAGAAGTAGAACAGTAGAACAATAGAGCAGTAGAGCAACCGAATGTCGAATGCCGAACACAAAGTAATATACTATGTTTACAGAAGACGATCTGACACAACTCCAGGGAAAAGGTATTTCTGAGGCCCAGGTCCAACAACAACTGTCCTACTTTAGGGATGGCTTCCCCTATCTCAAATTAATAAGGGCGGCCTGTGTGGGTGATGGCATTCTGCATTTATCAGGTGAGGAGGCAGATGACTACATCAATTTTTACGAAACGAATCTTGAAGGAAATGCGGTGGTAAAATTTGTTCCCGCATCAGGTGCTGCCAGTAGGATGTTTAAAGAGTTTTTTGCTTTAATGCAAGATTCTACTGCTGCCAAAAATTTTCCTAAGGCGGTCGATGCACTCAATCACATAGAAGATTTCGCTTTTTTTGAACAGTTAAAATCCCTAATGGCCAAAAAAGGCCTCGATCTTAATCAAGTGATTGATAATGAAGATTATCAGGAGGTACTGCAGCACATTCTTACAGACAAGGGACTCAACTATGGGTTTCTACCAAAAGGACTGCTGGCATTCCACAAATACCAATCCGGGGTGAGGGTTCCGGTGGAAGAGCATTTAGTTGAAGCCGCTCACTATGGTAGGAGTGGTGACGGTACCGCCAGGCTTCATTTTACGGTATCGCCACAGCACAGGTCCAATTTTGATGCCCTGGAAAGTCAGCAGAAATCTAATTATGAGAAAATTTTTAATATTTCTTTTCATATTTCATATTCTGAACAAAAGTTATCTACCGATACCATAGCAGTAGACCTGGAGAATCAACCATTTCGAAATGAAGATGGTAGTCTGTTGTTCCGACCGGGCGGTCATGGAGCTTTGTTAGAAAACCTCAATGAGATAGAAGGGGACATTATTTTTATCAAAAATGTTGATAATGTGGTGCCGGATCATTTGAAGGACCAGACCTATCGCTATAAAAAAGCGCTGGCCGGGCTACTGTTAAAGACTAGAGCGGATGTATTCAGGCTACTAAAAAGGTTGGATGAGCATCAAGAGTCTGCAATCGAGGAAGCATCTACCTACCTCAAGAAACAGCTGTTTGTCCAACCGTCATCAGAGCAGGAAATTAGCTGGTCATACGTACATCATAAACTCAACCGGCCGCTTAGAATTTGTGGAGTGGTGAAAAACCAGGGTGAGCCGGGAGGAGGACCGTTTTGGGCTCAAAGTGCAGACGGCACTTCATCGTTACAAATTGTCGAAACCTCTCAGGTGGATCCGGATGATGATTCCCAGCAAGGGATTGTGCGAAATGCCACCCACTTTAGTCCGGTTGACCTGGTTTGCAGTATTCGTGATTATCAGGGAAACAAATTCAACCTGCTTAACTACCGGGATCTCAACACAGGATTTATTAGTCAAAAATCCAAAGACGGCAGAGATTTAAAGGCCCTGGAATTACCAGGTTTATGGAACGGTTCCATGGCAAACTGGAACACCATTTTTGTGGAAGTCCCGGTCATAACTTTCAATCCAGTGAAGACCGTTAACGATCTTTTAAGAAAGGAACATCAGCCAGAAGAGGATTAAGGATTTACAATTAACAATTAATGATTGGGGCCTTCGGTGTATCAATACACTTCATTCCTGGGTGGTCCAAATATCACTGAAAGCTTTTTTTTGAATCCTTTCACCCTGGTTGCATCACGTATCAGGTCTGCCCATTCATGAAAGACCAGGTAAATAGGACTGTAGGGTTTTTCTACAGTTTTGGTGATTCCATAGGAAGGGGCCTCTTCTTCAGGTTGGAATGTACCAAACATACGGTCCCATATGATGAAGGTAGATCCATAGTTTTTATCAAGATATTTTTCGTTAGTGGCATGATGAACCCGATGGTGGGAGGGGGTAGTGAAGAAAAATTCAATAAACTTGGGAAGCTTGTGAATATATTCTGTGTGTATCCAAAACTGGTAAAGAACTTCAATTTGATGGCAGATAAAGAAAATAATAGGATCAAATCCTGTGAAAATTACCGGTAAGAAGAAGATGATTTTTATGTACTGGGTCCATCCCAAACGGAAGGAAACGGACAGATTGTACTTTGGAGAACTGTGATGGGTTATATGGGTGGCCCACCAAAAACGGTTTGTGTGGGCTATCCGGTGAGCCACATACCGCCAAAAGTCAATCCAGATCAAGCACAAGGGGTAAGCCCACCAGGTATGAGGAATGGACCAAGGAGTTATGTTGTATACAAACAACACCAGGCTAAAGGTCCCGATCTTCAATATGGCCGCTAAAAGTACATTAAGGAGACCCACCGCACTAGCTGCCACAGTGTCTTTACCATCATAATAGTTGTTGTTCTTCTTAAAACTTATGTACCATTCAAGCCCCACTAAAGCAAACATTACTGGCCCGGCGATTATAATAATATTAGGAAGGTCCAAGGCAAGAACCTGCTCATAAGTCAAAGGTTTTTCAAGCATTAAGGGGAATAATCAAAAATAACAGTGCAAAAAAACTGCACAATTTTAGCCAATATCATTGGTAAGAACTAGGCAAATACAAAATATTTTACCCTGTAAATACCCGGAAATTGGGCAATTTAGAAGCTATCAACCGCTGCGTATGCTTCAATCAAAGCTAATTCTCCTTCTTTTCCAGGCAGGGCATTTCCGTGCTCCATACCAATTACACCAGTAAACCCTTTCTCATGAATGTGTTTGAAAAGGTTTTTATAATTGATCTCTCCTGATGTAGGTTCTTTGCGTCCTGGTACATCCCCCACCTGAAAATAAGGAATCTGGTCCCAGCACAAATCAATATTGGTTATCAAATGACCTTCATTTCTTTGCATATGATATACATCATATAGGATCTTACAGGATGGGCTGTTAACTGCAGTGCAGATCATGTACGTCTGGTGAGCGGTCCTTAAAAATAGCTCAGGGGTGTCACTTAAAGGTTCCAATACCATGATTAGATTATGCGGTTCCAATACTTCTGCTCCTGCCCGCAATGCCTCGATAACATTGCTGGTTTGTATCCCAATAGGTAGCGATCGGTCATAGAACCCGGGGACCACCGTCATCCAACGGGCGTTTACCCTGGCAGCAACATCAACTGCTCGCTCACAGGTCTTAACAAAATTATCCACGTATTTGGCCTCTCCTGTGGTAAGTGAGGTCATCCAATGCTCTCCGGTTAGAATGACAAAAACGCCCATGGTCATATTTAATTCACGTAGTTTTTCACCCAGCTGTTCCTGAAAGTCTACGGACTGATCCATTAATCCATTGTATTCCAGGGCCCTAAAACCTACGTCATGCATAAATTGTAGCTGATCCAGTCGATCTTCTCCTGCACTATTTTTGAACATACCAAAATGAGGTGCATACAGTAGTTTAAAATTGTGACTGGGAATGACCTGGGAGGGCCTTGCCTCTAGCCAGGGTGAAGTCAGCGCCAATCCGGCACTGGCTGCAACAGAGCGATTAATGAAGGACCTTCTATCCATAAGCGTTTGAATTTTAGAGTAGTTAAGGAGGATGTTTTCCAATTTTAAGGAAAGACCGGCACTTCTCATAACTAAATAAATGATATTTAATCTTTGACTGGCGATTGACTACCTTTGCGGCCATGTCTGAAAAGCCAGGAATCTCATCCAAAAGAGTTTACGGAGTGCAGTTTTGGATGCTCTGCCTAAGTACTTTCCTGTTCTTTACCAGCTTTAACATGATTATTCCTGAGCTACCCTCTTATCTAACTTCAATGGGTGGGGAGGATTATAAAGGTCTGATAATTTCACTTTTCACGCTTACTGCAGGCATTTCAAGACCTTTTAGTGGCAAACTGGCGGATACTGTGGGGCGTATTCCTGTGATGATATTTGGCTCTGTTGTCTGTGTGGTTTGCGCCATACTTTACCCGTTCTTTGGCTCCATATGGAGTTTTTTTCTTTTGAGGCTGGTACACGGATTCTCCACGGGCTTTCAACCTACTGGAACCTCTGCCTATGTGGCTGATCTAATTCCATTTCACCGAAGAGGAGAGGCTATGGGGTTGCTTGGTTTATTTACTAGCCTTGGTTTTGCCGTGGGACCTGCCTTGGGGGCCTATATAGCTCAACTGATTTCCGTGGACGCTATGTTTTATGTCTCATCAGCTGTCGCTTTGCTGTCAGTTTTGGTTCTGGTTGGAATGAAAGAAGCCCTTTCTAAACCGCAGCCCTTTCATAGTTCACTATTAAAAATTGATAAGCATGACATATTTGAGCCTAAAGTAGTATCTCCCTCATTTGTGATGATGCTCACTGGCTTCTCCTTTGGAATGATCCTGACCATAATTCCGGATTTTAGTGATTTTCTGGGAATAAGTAATCGCGGAGTATTCTTTACCGCTTTCACTATAGCTTCTATTTCAGTACGCGTACTGGCTGGAAAAGCTTCAGATAGATTTGGCAGGATTAACCTACTAAAAGTGTCTACTTTGACTTTAGCTGGTTCTATGTATCTTATTGGGGCTTCAAATTCATTTTATTCCTTTATAGGAGCAGCAGTGCTGTTCGGGTTGGCCAGCGGCATTAATGCTCCAACCATATTTGCCTGGACTATTGACTTAAGCTCAGAGGCTCATCGGGGTCGGGGAATGGCAACTATGTTTATTGCATTGGAAATTGGTATAGGTAGCGGCGCCTTAATCTCCGGATGGCTTTACAACAATAATCCAGAAATGTTCAGCTATACCTTCTGGTTGGGTGGTGTATTGGCGTTTGTGGCATTTTTGTATGTGATACTGGGAAGATTCGGTGGGCCGGCGAACTAGCCAACAACTCTCGATCGTATGACCATACATAGATGTTTTTCAAGGGATCCCAATCGTGCCTACGGTAAGAAGAATCACTCCATCAGTCCTTCATTAATCTACTGCTCAATATTATTTTTTTCCAAATATCTCAGCCAGGCTATTTTCCCTTTTAATTTTTTATGTTCTTCCACGCCTGGTGAATGAGTAGAGTCAATAGCCAGGATTTCTTCATAATGTTTGAGCGCCACCCAGTAACCTTTTTTACGATCCGCTACCCGGGCCAGGGTCAGCAGGGCCTCCGTATCCTGCTCATCCAATCTCAGTGCACTTCTGGAAAAATACCGGGCGGAGTCGTACCTACGCTTCCGGTAATAAACAGATCCCAGTTTGCTGTAAGCTGGTTGGTAGATATCGTCCTTGGCTATGACCGTTCGGAACAAGTCAACCGCCGGATTGAGCTGCCCTGTTTCTGATTTTGCCACTCCCTTTTTGTATAGAAAATCTACATCGCCAGGACTTTTGGCTAAGTTCTTGTCAATGTATACCAGCGCGTTGTGGTAGTCTTCCTTCTCTAGATAAATATCGGCCAATGCCTTAGAAGCTCCCGGAGATTCAGGGTCAAGAGACAAACAGGTCAAAAGACTTTCTTCTGCTTCTTCTGGTCTGGACAGGGCGAGAAGGATGTTCCCTTTACGAAGATGATTTTCGGCGAGGTTAGGATCTTTTTCCAGAGCGGCGTTTATATGTTCAAGCGCTGGTTGGGGTTTTCTATCCTCAAGGTAAAGGTCTGCCAACAGTACATTCAATGCCAGTGTATCCAGAGCCAGACTTTCCGCTTTCTTAGCAGACTCAAAGGCAGCTTTCATCGAATCGTTCTCAACATAAGTTTGAGCGAGGAATAGGTGATATTCACCTTGACTATCGTTCATCTCTACCGCTTTAGAAATGCTCTCCAAGGCCTCCTTTCGTTTTCCCATATTCCAAAGGATCAAACCTTTTCTATAATAATTGGTAGAAGTTCTTGGATACTTCTGGGTGGCTATGTTAATGGCCTTTAACTGGTTGTTACCATAGTCCTCTAACAAAGACATTTTATCGGGTTGATAACTATCACAGGAAACGAGAACTACTAAAAAAGTTAGAATTCCAACATAGAACGTTTTCATAGTCAAATTCTTTAATAAAAAATCACCTAAAACTATGATATTTTTCTTACCCACGCACGGTATTTAGCCTAACTTTTAAACTGAACATTACCGCAGTTTCCAAAGGTTCTTGGGAATCTAAACTTCACTTCCCATAGTAAAACGAAATCCGTACATTTATTGAAAGCTATGGAGGGAAAGATTTGTTTAGTTACTGGAGCAAATGCGGGTATCGGTAAGGAGACCTGCTTTGCATTGGCGGAAAAAGGAGCTGAAGTTGTCTTGTCAGCGAGAAACCGTCAACAAGCGGAGCAAGTTCGTAGTAAAATAATATCCAAAACCGGCAATCCCAATATACATTTGATTACTGCTGACCTGAGTTCATTCCAGGATGTGATAAAACTCAGCGAAGAATTCAGCACCAGGTTCAACAGACTGGATGTTCTTGTGAATAATGCAGGGATTTTCTTGTCAAAATACCAGGAAACCAATGAGGGTTTTGAAATACAGTGGATGGTAAATTATTTGGCTCACTATGTCTTGACAAGAAGGTTGTTGGACCTACTCAAAGTTTCTAATGATTCCAGAGTTATTAATGTGAGTTCCAATGCCCATTTAAGAGGGCGGATAGATTTCGAGAATTTAAATGGTCAAGCTACCTATAATGGTTTTCAGGCCTATTCTCAGTCAAAATTGGCCAACGTATTGTTCACCAAGGAACTGGCTACAAGATTAAGAGACACCAGCGTTTCCAGCTTTACCTTGCATCCCGGAGTAGTGAGAACCGGTATCGGCAATAAAAACAATAACAGCTGGATGTCATGGGCATGGAACTTAGGTAAACCTTTCATGATCTCGCCCGCCAAGGGGGCTGCCACCATAGTGTATTTAGCGTCATCACCTCATCTGGCTAAACTTAGTGGATTGTATTTTGTAGACAGCCAGCCACACACTTCATCCCACCTGTCATCTGACCGTGAACTAGCTTCCAGACTATGGGAGGTTTCAGAGGAAGCCACCAAAAAATGGATCCGGGTTTAATGAATTCAAAGAATAAGCCTCTGGTTGTCCGTTTATGGAAATTCATCCTTATTGCCATAAAAGGGGAAGAGAAAGATTTTATCACCGGTGATATGGATCGGGCCATTTTTTTACTATCAATCCCCATGATCCTGGAAATGGCTATGGAATCACTATTTGCGGTGGTTGACGTATTCTTTGTAGCTCGTATTAGTGTGGATGCTGTGGCTACCGTTGGTCTTACCGAAGCTGTAATAATGTTGGTGTATTCCCTGGCCATAGGGTTAAGCATGGCGACCACAGGGATGATTGCCAGAAGAATAGGGGAAAGAGACTTTGTTGGAGCGGCTAACGGTGCGGTACAAGCTATGATCTTGGCGATTTGCGTGGCGCTGGTGGTTGGATTTGTGGGGTTGTTTTTTGCCGAGGATATTTTAAGACTCATGGGCGGCTCTGAGAGCTTGGTTCAAAAGGGTGTTGGATATACCCGCATAATGTTGATGGGCAATATCACCATCATGCTGCTCTTTTTACTGAATGCAGTATTTCGGAGTTCTGGTGATGCGTCGCTGGCTATGCGCTCTTTGTGGCTGGCCAATGGATTGAATATAATTTTGGATCCATGCTTTATTTTTGGCTTGGGTCCGTTTCCGGAATTAGGTGTTCAGGGTGCTGCGGTTGCTACCAATATTGGGAGGGGTTCCGGTATTGTGTTCCAGTTATTTATTTTATTCGGCGGAAAAGGGTTGATCAAGATCGGCTGGGAAAATGTAAAAGTCAATGGACCGGTTCTTCGGAGATTATTCAATCTTTCTGTTGGTGGTGTCTCTCAATACCTTATAGGATCTGCAAGCTGGATATTTCTGGTACGGATCATCAGTATTTTCGGAAGTGAAGTAGTGGCAGGTTATACCATAGCCTTTCGCATAATCATGTTCACAATCCTGCCATCCTGGGGGATGTCCATGGCTGCCGCCACCCTGGTGGGACAAAATTTGGGGGCGGCTCAGCCGGAGCGAGCTGAAAAATCAGTTTGGAAATGTGCATTGTACAATATGTCATTCCTGTTGGTAGTTTCCTTGTTATTTGGATATTTCGCCAGGGAGTTCGTGATGCTGTTTAGTTCTCAACCGGAAGTTGTGAAATATGGAGCAATGAGCTTGCGCTACATTTGTTTTGGGTATGTATTTTTTGCATATGGTATGGTAATTAACCAGGCATTTAATGGAGCGGGCGACACCAAAACGCCTACTGTGATAAGCTTAATTTCGTATTGGTTATTTCAAATACCGTTTGCCTATATGGCAGCTGTTTCGTGGGGTTGGGGTCCGGAGGGAGTTTTTCTGACAGTAGCGATCAGTATATCTATTTATGCCCTGATAAGCATTCATATATTTCGAAAAGGACGTTGGAAAACTGTTCAGGTTTAATCAGATAGCCCGTATTTGCATCAAAAACGTCCGAAATCGGACACTTTTCAGTTCGACTCAATTTTGCAACACGCAGATAATCAGTATTTTATATTAATGGCATGTACTTTGTATTTTTTCTACCAGGAGGAAAGGTAACAATGAAAAAAAGTTTGGATTGAATTTAAGAAATCAATGGAAGATCACAATTTAATGATCCAGGTCATTCAGCTGGTTTTGATTCTGGCGTTGTTGATTTTATGTGTAACCAGCTAGATAAGTTAACCCAACTATTTGTACCTGTGAAACGCTTACGAAACCATTAACTACGTTTTCACGTTAGAAACTTTGGGAATGTTAAAAGTTTCCAAAGTATATGGTTATAGAAGAGAAAATAATACAAGCCAGCCATGACCTCTTTATGCGTTATAGCATTAAGAGTATTACCATGGACGACATTGCCAGACATTTGTCCATTTCCAAGAAAACTATTTACCAGTATTTCAAAGATAAAAATGATCTGGTATTACAGGTTACCAGTAACCATCTGAAGGAAGAGAAGCTGGAAATCCAATCCATTAAAAGCACCACCACTAATGCAATAGAAACACTTATCGAAGAATCGATGTGGTTACGTAGAAACATTACGGATATGAATCCTTCCTTGCTCTATGATTTGAAAAAATACCACCACCAGGCCTGGGAATTGTATTTGGAATCCAAGGAAATGGTATATATACGCTCTTTGGTGGAAACATTAGAAAAGGGAATTAGTGAAGGATATTTCCGAAAGGATATTGACCCGGAAATTTTGGCGGTGCTGCGGGTTGAACAAATTCAAATGTCACTGGAAAATCTCATATATCCAAGAAGCAGGTTTGATTTTAAAGATGTACAAACTCAGTTGTTTAATCATTTCCTCAATGGCCTGGTATCCGAAAAGGGAAGAAAGTTGTTAAAAAAATACTATACAAACTATGTTGAACCCCCCCTCAAATAGATGGATTTATTGGTCAGCGGTGCTGGTAGTTTTTCCCTTTCATCTTGTAATGGGCCAGACAGCGACACTGAACTTCACGATCGACGATTGTTTAAAGTACGGATTTGAGAACCAGACGAGGGTGTTAAATGCCCATCTTGATCGTAAAGCAGCGGTTGCGTTAATCGGAGAAACCAGGGCCGACGGCCTGCCCCAAATAAATGGTGATGTTGAGTATTCTAACTATTTCAATATTCAGGATGCTTTTCTGCCAAAAGTAATATTCGATCCAAATGCGCCGTTAGATGAGTTCATAGCTGTGCCCTTTAGCCAAAAATATAACGGGATGGCCAGCATACGGGCCTCGCAAATGATATTTGATGGGTCCTTTTTTGTAGGGCTAAAAGCAGCAAGGACATTTAAGGAGCTAACCGAAAAGGACTATCTTAAAAGCCAGCAAGATGCCGCGGAATTAATAACCAAGGCATATTATACGGTGTTGGTTGCTCAAGTGGCCCTCGATCTGATTGATAACAACTATGATCGACTTGATACCTTACTCACCGAAACCTCCTTAATGTATGAAAATGGTTTTGCAGAAAAGATTGACGTAAACCGAGTTCAGGTCGAATTTAACAATACCAAAACTTTGAGGTCTACTGCTCAGCGCAGTTCGGAACAAACATATAATATTTTGAAGTTCCAAATGGGCATGCCCCTGTCTCAGGACCTACAGCTTTCTGAGAGTATTGAAGATATTGCACTTGAAGTACTCGACTATAACCTGTTAAGTTTTAACTACCATGACCGTGTGGAGGTGGGGCAGTTAGAGATCAGCAGGACCCTGGCAGAATTGGATCTGAAAAATAACAAAGCCAAATACCTGCCCTCCATAGATGCTTTTGCCACGCTTGGGGCCAATACGGCATCTAATAACCGTGGTGAAATTACAAATTTAAACGATGGTTGGTTGGATTATGGTTTTTTCGGACTGAGGTTAAATATGCCAATTTTCGAAGGACTGCGCAAAAGCTACCTGGTACAGCAAAGTCGTATTCAATTAGCTCAAATGGACAATGAGATGCGTTATTTGAAATACAGCATTGACCTTGAGCAAGCGCAGGCCAGTAGGGATTTTGATAACAGCCTGGAAAACCTAAGGATTCAGGAACAAAATATGAAGTTGGCTCAGGAAGTATTTGAAGTTACCAGCATCAAGTACAAGGAAGGAATTGGCTCTAATCTTGAAGTTGTAGATGCTGATACTTCTTTCAAAGATGCCCAGAACAACTACTTTAATGCCTTATACGAAGTTTTGATAGCGAAAGTCGACATGGAAAAGGCATTAGGTATTTTACATACATATACACTGGAAAAATGAAGTCACTTTATATAGCTCCAATCCTTGTTTTGTTTATGTCCTGTGGACAAGATTCACTAGATGATAAAATACACAAACTCAATCAGCTAAGAGCTGAAGCTGTTGAATTGAACAGGGAGATCGAGACTCTGGAAGAGGAAATCAGTCAAAAGGATCCTCACTTCGACAGTTCTAGACGGCAGCACACTTTGATCTCTACCCTTGAGGTACAACTTCAGCCTTTTGAACATAAATTTGAGGTTAGGGCATCGGTGGCCTCCCGGATGAATGTTCTTATCAGTGCAGAAGCCAGCGGAAGGGTAGAACATATATACATCCGGGAAGGGGATCAGGTTAAAAAAGGCCAACAACTGATCACATTAGATGCAAGTGTGCTTACAAATTCTATTGAAGAGTTGAAAACTGATCTGGATCTGGCCACTACTATTTACCAGAAACGAGAAAGGCTTTGGAAGCAGAACATTGGCTCGGAATTGCAATATTTAGAAGCTAAGAATCAAATGGAAACTTTACAAAGAAGGTTGGCTACTACCAAAGCCCAGTTGAAGCAATTTCGTTTAATTGCGCCATTCAGTGGTGTGGTAGAAGATGTTCAGGCAAAGCTTGGTGAGATGGCCATGTTTGGATCTCCAATGCTAAGGATTCTAAGTACCGATGCCATGCATTTGGAAGCTGATGTATCTGAAAAATATCTGGGCAGGTTGCAAAAAGGAGATTCAGTAAATTTATTTTTCTCTTCTTTTAATCAGGAACTGAAATCAACAATCACTGCTGTTGGATATGTAATAAACCCTCAAAACCGAACATTTCCCGTCGAAGTTGCCCTACCAAAAGGAAGATTTCCTTACAAACCAAACTTGGTGGCAATCCTAAAATTCAGGGATTATTATCAAACCGAAGCTATAGTTGTGCCCAGTGAGCTGATACAGCAAGATAGCCAGGGTGATTTTGTATATGTGGTGGACACCGTGGTCAATGAGCTTAAAGCCAAGAGGATCCATATTATTCCGGGTATATCTTATCAGTCTAAAACAGAAATTATTGAGGGAATTGAAGCAGGCACGGTTTTGGTGGAAGCTGGCCACCGGGAAGTGACGGCAGGCGCACTGGTTCAAGTAGCAACAAGAGAATCACTTTAGGTAAGTATGAAGAAGCCCAACCCTAAGCTGCAGAAGGAGTTTTGGTTAACTAACCTGGCATTGGACAATAGAGTATCAGTGCTGGTGTTGATGGTACTGATCGTGTTCCTGGGGATCAGTTCTTATGTTAGTCTTCCCAAGGAAAGCTACCCCGAAGTCGAGATACCAACTATCTATATCGGAACGGTTTATCCTGGCAATTCCCCAGTAGATATGGAAAATATGATAACCAGGCCACTGGAAAAAGAGATCAACACCATTGACGAAATCGATAATATCAGATCCACCTCGGTGCAGGATTACAGTACTATCATCGCTGAATTTATTACTGGTACAGATGTTCAGGAGGCGTTGCGAAAAGTAAAAGACGCTGTTGACAAGGCCAACCCTGAATTACCCAACGACCTCGACCGTGATCCCGATGTATTTGAGCTTAATTTCTCAGAGTTTCCAATGCTTAATATCAACCTTTCCGGCAACTACAGTACCGAGGAGTTAAATAATTATGCCGAATACCTGGAAGAGGAAATTGAAAAATTCTCCGAAGTTAGCCGTGTGGACATTAGAGGAGTGGACGAAAAGGAGGTCAGGATCATGGTCAACCCTCATGCAATGGAGGCCCGTCAGGTAAATTTTGAAGACATTGAAAACGCAGTAATTGCGGAGAACGTAACCATTTCTGGTGGAAATGTATTGGCAAACGGTCAGCGGCGTGCAATCAGGATCCTTGGCGAATTTACTGACCCCTTTCAGCTTGAGAACATCGTGGTTAAGAACGAAGATCAGAACATTATTTACCTGAGAGATATCGCCCGGATAGAATTCGATTATAAAGAAAAGGAAAGCTATGCCCGTCTTGGAGATAACCAGGTGGTAATGGTAGACGTAATTCGCCGAAGTGGTGAGAATCTGTTGATCTTGACAGACAAAGTGCACCAAGTATTGGAGAAAGCTAAGGAAACGGCATTTCCCCCTGACTTGGAAGTTTCAATTACCAACGACCAATCTGTACAAACCAAGATGATGGTGAACAGTCTGGAAAACAATATTATTTCAGGTGTGATCCTGGTAGTTTTGGTATTATTATTCTTCTTAGGTACTAGAAATTCAATATTCGTAGGCCTGGCAATACCACTGTCTATGTTTATTACTTTTATTATTCTGAGCGCCTTCGGAATAACCATCAACATGATGGTTTTGTTTTCCTTAATAATGGCCCTGGGTATGCTGGTGGACAACGGAATAGTGGTGGTTGAAAACGTCTATAGGTTGATGGAGGAGGGCCTGCAACCGATGGAAGCTACTAAGAAAGGTGTAGGAGAGGTAGCCATGCCGGTTATAGCTTCTACTGCAACCACTTTGGCCGCGTTTTTACCCATGGTGTTTTGGCCGGGAATGGTTGGTGAATTTATGGGCATTTTGCCGATCACTTTAATTATCACCTTGGGATCTTCACTCTTTGTAGCCCTGGTTATTAATCCGGTACTTATTTCAACCTATATGAGGGTTGGGGCCAGTCAAATCGATAAAAAGAAAATGCGGCGTCGGGTTCTGATCATGACTATTACCGGAGTGTCATTGATTGCCTTGGGTTTTTTGATGGGTGCTGATTCATTTGGTAAAGTCTTGATTATTTTTGGCAACCTTTTGAATGTTATCGCCTTGCTCACCTTGCTAAACGTTTACCTGCTTAGCCCATGGTCAGAGCGGTTTCAAAGAGCGTTCCTTCCCTGGTTGGAACAATGGTATCACCGGTTACTCTCTTATGCGTTACAAGGGAAAAGGCCCATTTATTTCCTCGTCGGAACATTCCTTGCACTGCTCATGTCCATCGGATTAATGGGAGTTTTTCAGCCTGCAGTGCTATTTTTTCCAGAAAACCAGCCTAAGTATGTTAATGTATTTGTGGAGTTTCCGGTAGGCGCTGACATTGAGACCACTAATACCTTTACCAAGAAAATTGCCGGCGAAGTAATGGAGGTTATTAAACCTTACGACTACATGGTTGAGTCGGTTATTTCAAACGTAGGTGAAGGCACCGCCGACCCCAACGACCCTACAGCTATTGGTCAGGCGGAAACCCCTAATAAAAGTCGCATCATGGTGAATTTTGTGGAGTTTCAATATAGGAATGGGCAAAGCACCAAAGAAATTATGGACGAGATCCGGGAGGCCGTTCAAGGTTACCCCGGGGTTACCATAACCGTTGATAAAGATGCCGCTGGTCCTCCTGTGGGAAAAGCAATCAGCATTGAGGTGACTGGTGAAGATTATCCCACATTAATTGACCTTACTGAAAATCTGAAAACATTTATTACTGAGTCGGGAATTGGAGGAATCGAAAAACTGCGTGCGGATCTGGAAACTGGAAAGCCCGAACTGATTATTGATATTGACAGGGAAAAGGCCAGGAGGTTTGGATTGAGTACCTATTCAGTGGCTTCTGAGCTGAGAACAGCTCTTTTTGGAAAAGAAGTGTCCAAGTTCAAGCAAGGAGAAGATGATTATGAGATCCAACTACGCTTGGATGATCGCTACCGATATGATATTGAGGCCCTAATGAATAAAAGTATTACTTTCCGAGATCAAACCAGCGGGGAAATATATCAAGTACCAATTGCTTCGGTAGCTAAAGCTAAATTGAGTTCAACATTCGGCTCCATTAAAAGAAAGGAACTGAAAAGAGTGGTTACCATAAGCAGTAATGTACTAAGTGGTTATAATCCCACTAAAGTTAACGACGATATAAAAACCCTTTTAGTCGACTACCCCCTGCCAACAGGTTATGAGATCAAATTCTCAGGAGAGCAGGAAAAGCAGGCGGAAGAGATGGCTTTTCTAAGCAGGGCTTTGATGCTGGCGGTGTTCCTCATCTTTCTGATCATTGTTTCACAGTTCAATAAGGTGTCGGTGCCATTCATAATAATGTCTTCGGTATTGTTCAGTACTATTGGGGTATTTCTTGGATTGGTTTTGTTCAACATGGACTTCGTCATTATCATGAGCATGGTGGGTATTATATCACTGGCAGGCATCGTTGTTAATAATGCCATTGTACTGATCGATTTTATTGAACTTAGCAAAAAGCGCCTGAAGCACGAGCTGGGTATAAACGGGCGATTGGACAGGGTACAGGCAATTACTGCCATCGTCAGTGCCGGCAAGACCAGGTTACGACCCGTGCTTTTGACTGCCATAACTACCATTCTGGGTTTGATTCCGTTGGCAGTGGGCATCAACATAGATTTCCTAAAATTCATGGGAACATATAACACTGATTTTTACATAGGTGGTGACAATGTAGTATTTTGGGGCCCAATGTCCTGGACCATTATATTTGGTTTAACGGTTTCCACTTTTCTGACCTTAGTGATTGTACCTGTGATGTATATTCTAACTGAGGGGCTAAACCGCCGGTTGGGATTAGGGAATTAAATCTGTAGTAAATCATGTCTGATACAGTTACTAAGCTGATTATGATTTTGGTAATCCTGTCCTTTGACGTGGTAATCTTTATACAGCTGCGCAAGACGTTTTCAAGCTTAAATAAAAGATTGGGGACTTATTTTGATTGGATATACGGGGTCCTGAGCCTGATCATTTTAGGATGTTTCTGGTTCCTGGACTGGATCTTCTTAAGTATTAGTTCATACAATGATCGCAAAATGGTACTATCATTTATCGCCGTTACCTTGGTGGTGAAGATTCTGGCAGCGATTTACCTGGCGCAGGACTGCTTAATACGAGGTGTTTTCAATTTAGTAAAAGGGTATAAAACCACCCAAAAGCCATTTCAACGGATCGGATCAGGATTATCCAGAAAGCAGTTTATATATAGGGCTATGCTTATGACCACATCCTTGCCCATTGCGGTGAAAGGTTTTAGTGTTATTAATAAGGCCTATGACTATCGCATTAGAAGAGAAAAAATTATACTTCCCAATTTACCGAAGGCATTTCATGGATTAAGAATTGGTCAGATCTCCGATATCCATAGCGGTAGCTTCAAGAACAAAACCGCCGTAAGAGGAGGTGTGGAGTTGCTTTTGCAAGAGCGCCCGGATATGGTCTTCTTCACTGGGGACCTGGTAAACCGTCAAACCGATGAAATTAAGGAATATATTGATGTTTTTGACCAGATTAAAGCTCCCCTTGGCGTATGCTCGATCTTGGGCAATCACGACTACGGTGAATACCGTTCCTGGTCTTCCCCACAAGCCAAACAACAAGACTTTAAGGACATGCTGGAGGCGCATAAGGAGTTGGGATGGCAGCTTCTAAGAAATGAAAATCATATACTGATAGAAGGAGGTGAATCTTTGGCCATCCTGGGGGTGGAAAATTGGGGTATTAAACGGTTTTCGAAATATGGAAAACTGGACCAGGCATACATTGGGACGGAAGAAGCTGCGGTCCGATTGTTATTGTCACATGATCCTAGTCACTGGGAGGCAAAAGTTCTAGACTATCCGGATATCGACATGACATTCTCCGGTCACACCCATGGGTTTCAGTTTGGGGTTGAGTTGGGTAAATTCAGATGGAGCCCCTCTCAATACCTTTACAAGCAATGGGCGGGTTTGTACCAACAAGGATCTCAGCGAATTTATGTAAATCGGGGTTATGGATTTATTGGAATGCCAGGACGGGTGGGCATTTACCCGGAGATCACCATTTTTGAACTGGTAACGGCTTAGGAGGCAAATCTCAAAAGTCAAACAGTATTCAAGCACCAATCCCAAATCGTTTGTTCTGATGTTCTAATGTTCTATTGTTTCCAACCCCTTCGTCCCTAACACCCTCATTTATCTCTAGCCAATTTCTCAATATATCCATGCCATGTGGTGTAGCATATGATTCCGGATGAAACTGCACTCCTGCGATATCGTAAACCGTGTGCCGCAAAGCCATGATCCTTTCTCCACTAGTAGCCGTAACCTGGAGTTCCTGCGGCAAGGTTGCTCTATCAACTGTCCAACTGTGATAAAGTCCTCCTTTTATTTTTTTTGGTAACCCTGTAAATAACAGATCGTCTGCAGAAAGATCAATGGACACTGTTTGCCCGTGCCGTGGCTTAGGAATATTTATCAATTGACCTCCAAATACCTGAGCAATAGCCTGATGACCCAGGCATACACCAAGAATTGACTTGGTTAATTTATATCGCTGGATCAGCTGCAGAATTGACTCCGCTTCATCAGGAGTCCCCGGACCCGGAGAAATAAGGATCTTGTGGAAGCGGTCCACCTGTCTCCAGTTGATTTGATCATTAAATACTACCTCAATATGGACCACCTGCAGTGATCGAAGATAATCCACCAGGTTGTAAGTGAAAGAATCGTAATTGTCTACCACTAATACTTTCAAGAAGCCTAAATTTGTTTTGGTGCACAAAGGTACTTTTTATATGAAGGCCACAGCGGACTTTGACTTGATAAATACATTTACGCAGGAAAAAACCCCATTTCTGTGTGTGATCGATTTTGATAAATCCAGGTCAATGGTACTACCTTTAGATGGCATAGATCAAGCCGAATTACTCTATGAGATCAATGGTGTCGGAAACACCAATAATAAGTCAGTGCCTAACCAGCTACGGCACTGGAATAAAAGCTCAGTGACCCAGGAAAAATACCGTAAGGCCTTCATTAAGGTACAGCAACATCTTTATTACGGAGATACTTTTCTGCTGAACCTAACATTTCCAACCGGACTTTCTACGAATCTGAATCTAAAAGACATTTTTCATTCCAGTCAGGCCAAATATAAACTATGGGTCAAAGATCATTTTGTAACCTTTTCTCCGGAACCATTTATCAAAATTGAGGATGGAATTATTTCATCCTATCCCATGAAAGGCACCATCCGGTCCTCTGTGCCAGATGCCACCAAAGCCATCTTGAATGATCCCAAGGAAAAGGAAGAACATCTTACTATTGTAGATCTGATTCGCAATGACCTGGGGATAGTGGCCCGCGATATCCGGGTAGACCGTTTCAGATACATAGAAAGTGTCAAAACAGCTCAGCTGGATTTGTTACAGGTAAGTAGTAAAATTAGTGGCCGACTGCAAGAAGATTATTGGCCAAACCTGGGAGATCTCTTGGAAAGAATACTGCCAGCTGGTTCTGTATCCGGGGCACCAAAGAAAAAAACCATGGAAATAATAAAATCTGCAGAAAGTTATAACAGAGGTTATTTTACAGGAGTTGTTGGTTTGTTCGACGGGGACTCATTCGACAGTGGAGTGATGATTCGTTTCGTAGAACAAAGTAAAAATGGGATGGTCTTTAAGAGCGGTGGGGGGATCACCGTCAATAGTGATTGGCAAAAGGAATATCAGGAAATGATAGATAAAGTGTATGTACCCATTGTTTGAAAGCATAAAAGTCGTAGACGGCAATTTTGTCAATCTGGATTGGCACCAGCAGCGGGTAGATAGATCCAGGGAAAGGGTTTTTGGCAATGTTAATCGGTTCAACCTGGAGGCCGGTCTGGAAATCCCAGAGGAATGTGGTCAGGGAGTAGTAAAATGCCGGGTTTCCTACGGCGAGACTTTGGGGCCAGTGGTGTTTTCGAAGTATAATAAAAGAGAGATCAAGACGCTGCAACAAGTGGAATGTGCGCCTTTTGATTACAGTCTTAAGTATGAAGACCGCACCATCATAGAACAACTTTATATTCAAAGGGGATCTTGCGATGAAGTACTGATCACTCATGGTGGTATGGTTACCGACACTAGCTACAGCAATGTAGTGTTTTACGATGGTATGCTATGGTACACACCGGAGAAACCACTGTTAGAAGGAACCCAACGGGCCAAGTTACTGGCTTCGGGCTTAATAAAACCGAGCAACCTTCACATTTCAGATCTACCCAATTTTGAAAAACTAGTTTTAATAAACGCCATGTTGGAGTTTGAGCCACACGACTTTATCGGGATTTCTGATATTAAACTACGGGAAGGTATTGGGTGAAAGAATTGTGTTGTTCAAATGCCCAAATATTCTATTTTATATTGATAAATTGTTCCAACGGTCGTGCCTGCTAAAAATGATAGAACAACGAAAAAAAAGCGGTCATATCCACTTCTTTTTCTGAAGAAATAGGAATTCCTGTACTAAATCCTGCTTTGAAGTGCTCTTGTCCCTTTGGCATCCACTTAACTCCCGGTATCAGGCTTACCGTGTTAAATCCATCCTCTTCCCCACCATATACTTTTTCAGCAGCAGATTCCAAAAGTAGTTCAATCGACGGAGTGATGTGGTAAAGGGTAGAAAGATTCCATCCGAGTTCCCAATCAGCTTCATCACTGTCCCCGTTAACCGCAATGCCGAAAGTTAGAAAACTGACAATCTCCAGATTATTTTTTATCCAGCCAAAGTCGAGGAATGGCTCGAGCTCCCAAACCGTAGCAGAGCCAATATCTTTATTATCATTGCCTGTGGGCAACCCAAATTCCATACCGCCGCCAAGCAGTATTCCTTTCTTCTCAAGCGCAAAGTTGGCATACTTCAACCCTACTTCAACTGAGCTAAGGTTACTTATAGTAGCTTCTTCCTGGGCACTAATAAAAGAGTACGGAACATCTACCTCTAAGCTAAAATGACGAGAAAAAGCGTACTCACCTTCCAGGTGAATAGTTTGTTGATTTCCTTCATTTTCGGAGAGACTTTCAAAAACATAATCAAACCGGAATTTGGTGTCAGGAAAAGGCGATTCTGTAGCAATAGGGTGGGAAAAATGTAATGTATTATGCTCATGGTTGTGATCTTGACCTTTATTATAGTCATGAGCTTGAGAAGATTCTTGACTAAATGCAGTAAGGCTAATACAAAAACAGAGGCATACTACCAAAGAAGAAGAAATTATCAAGGGTTTCATTAGGATTATTTGAGTCAGGAGATCATCAAGGGCTACTGGTATTCAATGACATATCCTGCAAACAAACAATCAACTAAAAGTGTTCTCCACATTTCTAAATCTCCTGCTAATGTCTGAATTATGACAAATGCCACAAAAAGTAAAGTGAAACTCACACTCACACCACACTCACACTCACACTCACACCACACCCACACCCACACCCACACTCTATATCACCCTATTTCTCTGTGCTCCCATTAAAAACGCCTCTACATTCTTAACCGTCTCATCCATCAACCGGCTACGTGACTCAAAACTGGCCCAGGCTTGGTGTGGAGTAATAATACAATTGGAAATTCCAATTAAGGGGTGATCCATAACAGGAGGTTCACTGCTTAATACGTCTAGTGCCGCTCCTGAGATCACTTTATTTTCCAGGGCCCATTTCAGGTCTGGTTCATTAATCAATGGTCCTCGGGAAGTATTGATTAAAAACGCACTGGGCTTCATTTGCTGCAGTCGGTCCCGATTTACTATTTCTTGCGTATCAGGATTAAGCGGTACATGCAAACTGATAAAGTCACTTTGACTAAACAATTCATCTAAAGAAACCAGGCGATAGTGTTTAGTACCTTCCTGTAATCTGGGGTGATAAACCAGGACCTCCATCCTGAAAGCCCGGGCAATTTGTCCAGTTCTATTGCCAATGGAGCCATATCCTATAATCCCCAGTTTCTTACCCGACAATTCAATCAAAGGGGTTTTCCAATAACTCCAATCCGTAGAACCACTCCAGCCTCCCCTGGCCACATCAGAGCCATGCATTCCCACGTTATTTGATAACTCCAGTAATAATGCCATGGCATGCTGTGCCACTGAATTCGAACTGTAACCCACCACATTGCTTACCTGAATTCCTCTTTCTTTTGCGGTTTGTACATCGACAATGTTGTAGCCGGTGGCCATTACACTAATAAATTTCAACTTGAGCAACTCCCTAAGTTGTTCTTTCTGTAACAGAGCTTTATTGGTAAGCACAACATCCGCTTCTCGCGCTCTATCTACCACCTGCCTCGCGTCACTGCGCTCATATACGGTTAGGTTTCCCAGTTCTTCCAATGGACCCCATTCAAGGTCACCGGGGTTTAATGCATGGCCGTCAAGTACAACGATATTCATATCAGAGATTTTCTAAATCGTGAAGAACTATGCCCAGCTGATCTACTAAAAACTCTGCATTACTGGTTGAAATAATCAGAGGCGGTTTAATCTTAATTACATTATGTCTGGGGCCATCGATTCCCAATAAAACACCTCTTTCCTTCATACATTCAACCAAACGGCTTGCTAGTGCAGTAGCTGGATCCTTGGTTTCTTGATCTTGCACTAATTCAATTCCCAAAAATAACCCCAGTCCGCGAACATCTCCAATCATTTGATGTTTGTCTTTCAGTTTATTTAGGCCGGATTTTAATGTGGCCCCCACCAGTGCTGCATTTTGTTGAAGTTTTTCCTCCTGAATGATTTGTAAAACAGCTTTGCCGATCTCGCAGCTTACGGGGTTACCACCGAAACTATTAAAATGTTCCATACCATTGTTGAATGAATCGGCAATTTCCGCAGTGGTAACCACGGCCGCCAGCGGGTGACCATTGCCCATTGGCTTACCCATAGTTACTATATCCGGAACCACTCCTTGAGATTGGAATCCCCAAAAATGACTTCCTACCCGCCCGAATCCTACTTGTACTTCATCAGCAATGCATACGCCTCCATATTTCCGGATTTGTCCGTAGGAACCTTTTAGGTAACCATCTGGTAGTACTATCTGTCCGCCACAACCTAATAACGACTCACCAATAAAACCTGCAAACCCTCCGCAGGTATCAACAACATGCTCGATCATTGTTTGTTGTTGATCCAGATATTTGTATAATGCCGACGGATCTTCTGCTCGGAATTTGCCTCGATACAGGTCTGGAGACAGTAATTCATGAATATGCGGCTTTTTGCCAAACCCACCTTTTCCATGATATTTATAAGGGCTTACTTCCAGTGTAGCTAAGCTGTTTCCGTGGTAGGCATCTTCGATTACCAACATGTCTTTATATCCGGTATGAGTACGTGCTAAACGAAGGGCAAGTTCGTTGGCTTCGGTGCCGCTATTAACAAAGAACACCACCGACAAAGGTTCAGGTAGTTGCTCACAAAGCAAGTACGCGTACTCATTTAGTTGAGGATAAAGATAACGGGTATTGGTATTGAGTTGGGTCAGTTGAGCTATTGCTGAAGAAACCACACCGGGATGACAATGCCCTACGTGGGAGATATTATTTACTCCGTCCAAATAGGCTTTCCCCTGGTTATCATAAAGATACTGTAAAGCACCCCGGACCATAAAAATAGGTTCCTGGTAGCTCAACGACAGTGTTTTGCTGAAATACCTGGCCCGCGCCGTTTTTAATTCACTTATGGTATAAGATTTTGAGGTTTCGATTGAACAAGTACTCTTAAGCTGCCGTTCGAAATCCACAGGATTGATGGATATTAACCAATCCAAAAGTCGTTTCACCGGCTGTTGGTGCAATCCAAGGTATTGGTTAGCGGGGTCTTCTTTTTGACTATGGGTTGAAATGCACAAGCTTGTGCATAGTCTTGCCGCCACCAGGTAGTATAAAACTTCTATTTCCAGTGATGTAAGCGGTCTTTCCTGATGGTATCCCTTTACCACCAGACTAGCTGCCCTTATGGGATATTTATCGCGCATCATAACATATGTGATTGCTATAGCCAGTTCATGGATCAAATGGGAATAGGTGGCGTCGCCAAAATCGAACAAACCTGTTACCTGATCCTCCGATACTAGGATATTATGATCGTTTGCATCTCCGTGGATCAATCCTTGCGGCAGTTGGGGGTAATTGGGTACTACTTGATATTCATATTGCTGCATGAAATACCAGACTAATCTGCGGTAGTGCGGATCCTCTATTTCTGTACAGTATTCCATACAAAGTGCCGCATTTTGTAGGTCCCAAGGGGACTCTCGTATAGGTAGCTCTGGCAGATCAAAGGTTAGCAGACATTGGTTCAATGCACCGAGAAACCCACCCAGATGTTCATATAGCTTTGAGCTTGCTTTTACTTGATGCAGTAGGGTTCCCTCCAAATAAGTTAGTATTCTTAGCCAATAGTCCCGATCACCATGTGATACTTGATACAAATCAGACCGGTCTTTACCTGCAATTACCGCTGGGAATGTGTGGGAATGTTTACTGTACTCCTGAAGGAATTGAAGCATCCTGTTTTGAGCATGAAGTGTCTCAACAAACTCTTTGTCATCGTATATCTTCAGTACATATTTTCCATGCACGCTTGACTTTAATAGGAAATTGATATTATCATAACCGGTCAAATTGGACAATTTGGCGTTAATCCCATATAGCTCAAGGACCCATTTGAAGGCTACTTTCTTTAAAGCTGATTTGTTGCTGCTTGAAGTCACAACCTATAAGAATTTTGGCTATTTATATTACCGTAAAATTGTTTGAGAATCGTATTAAGTCCAATAATATAGCCACAATGTAAGTTCTCGGTCAGTTATAGACAAAAATCGAGTCAATTTTCATGTATTTTTACATTCCTATATAACTAAAAGTGTGCTCATCCAGGTACCCTTGCATCCATGAATTTTATTAGCCCACAAATAGACCGGAATCACTGGACAGTTTTGAAGGTAGCAACATGGTATTTTGTTGCAGCCTGTGCTGGTATTTGGTTCTCCTTCCGGGATATTCAAGCGGCAGCCATATTACCTGCCAGTGGGGTCGGTTTGGCGATGATGTTTTTATGTGGCAAGCAAATATGGAGATCCATTACCATAGGTAGTCTATTTGCCAATGCTCTGCTATTCTACCTACTTGAAGGGACCCTAACCTGGACAGGGGCTTTAACCAGCATTTTGCTGGCAGCTGCAGCCACTCTTGAGATTATTTTAGGGTACAGGCTTCTCTTGTATTTCTTCAAAAAAAAGAACCTGTTTCAACATGCCGGAGAGATATTTAAGTTTATCGGAATAGCCTTCATTGCCGGTCTTGTCGGGTCAACTATGGGTATCTTGATAATGGTTGGAACGGGAAGTTTGCAAGCTCCTGTACTTTTGACTTGGTTACTTTGGACCATGGCTGAGATGGTTGGGATTTTACTGTTTACTCCCTTTATACTATCCTGGTTTCAGGAGTTCAAGTTTGAATGGACCCGGACACTTTCCATGGAGATGGCTATATTCATGTTGTTTTTGGTAGTAATGATTGTTGTTTCCAGTGTTCCATATTTTTCTCCTATTGTCTGGAAGTCTTTTCCTTATTTGGTAGTGCCATTATTCCTCTGGTTGGCATTCCGGTTTAATCTACAACTCTCTATTTCCGGTATACTGTTAGTTTCCCTGCTATCAGTGATGTTTACCATTGAGGGTATTGGTCCATTCGTAATGGAGTCTAGCCATCAAAGCCTGCTAATGTTACAACTTTTTGTGGGGGTGTTTTGTATTTCAACTATTGTACTTACCAGTACGGTTAAGGAACGCCAAGAAGCCCAGAAATCAGTGGAACTGTTTAATGAACGTTTGGAACTAACTGTGAGTGAGCGCACCAAGGAACTTAATGAAGAGATTCAGATTCGCAAAACAGCGCAACAAAAATCCAAGGTTACCAACAAGGAGCTTCGAAAGATCAATGCAGAACTGGACAGTTTTGTGTACAGTGTTTCACATGACCTCAGAGCACCAATTACCTCAGTATTGGGACTTTTGAATTTGGCCAAGGATGAGAAAAATCGCAAGACTTTACAGAAGTATTTGGACATGATCTCAAGAAGTGTGACACAACAGGATCTCTTCATAAAGGACATTCTAAACCTTTCCAGGAATTCCCGTTTGCAATTAAACCGGTCAGAAATTAATTTTGAGGAGATTGTTAATGAAATCTTTGATCAACTCAGGTTCATCAATCACCTGAAGGTCAATAAATCTCTGGAGATTGATCAGAAAAATCCTTTCTTCTCAGATGAAAGTAGGATTAGAGTGGTATTTAACAACCTGATCTCCAACGCTATTCGGCATCATAATGGAAAACAACCCAAGGTGGATATTGTTGTTCATGTTAAATCTAAGTATGCTCGCATAGTTATTCAGGACAACGGTGCGGGGATTGCCAAAGAACATATTAACAATGTTTTTAAAATGTTTTATCGCGCCACCGACACTAGTCACGGCTCGGGTCTGGGGCTTTACATTGTGAAGGAAACTATTGACAAATTACAGGGAAGTATTAAGTTGAATTCACAAATAAATAAAGGTACTCAAGTGATCTTGCAGATCCCCAGTTTATAATAGCTGATGTTAAGTTCAGTGTACTGTGTCGTATAAGTCGCAGGTGTTTTTGTCCCTGGCGATGCAAAAAATATGCGCATAACCATAGTTACGCAAGTATTTTTTAAAGAAGTATGGGGCACAAAGAGCAAGACTTGGTTTAGCTAAAGTATGCTTAACTTAACACTGGTAGAATCAAAGACTTCATGAACCGCTGGAACCAGCGACTTTCATCATGTTGATCATTTGCTTTATTGATAACAGGTGCAATATAAGAGCCAGAGTAACCAAAATACCGGGCAGTAATATCCATGGAAATGTCGCTACTATAGTGTTGGCAGGTTCATTAATAAAATACTGCATGGGTGTTGGCATTGACAACACCGCAATAACCACGATGTTTAACAGGAGGATCAAACCGACAATGTTCCAAATAAGCACCCATAATGGTTGTTGTTTGTTTAACCACCACAACGATACCAGGGGGGCACTTAACCCTATCAGGATGTCAAAATTACGACCCTCAAAGGTCATTTGAACCGGTACCACCTGATCGATATAGGCCCACCACAGGAATAATTCCACAAATACCCGGAAACCTTGCATTTTAATAATCCAGGAAGCAGGTACCTTGGATAAAAGTTCATTTGAATGACTAGAAACGACAAACCAAACAATTACCATAAATGGTACCACCATAACCAACATCATTCTTGGAGGGAAGCTTGAAAAATCACTCAATAGCCCCTTAATGCTCAGTAGTGAGAGAAGTAGTATCCATGCAGAAACAATGATGAGGAATTTCCTGCTAGGAACTTGATACTTAGAAAGCCCCTTAAGTACTATCCAAATACAGCTTAAAGTAAATGCGAGAAATAGTATATCACGGAACATGGGCTTTGCTGTAATCGGCTAAGACTGACAAAAGCAAATAGCTTATATTTGTGACAAAACACAAATTTGTACAAACTAATTATACGGCCCCTTTTGTTCCTTATGTCACCTGAAAGGGCCCATAACTTCACTTTCGGTTTGATCAGGACAATATTTATGATTCCTGGCATCCATAGTCTCTTTAAAGCTGTATTTAGTTACACTTCCCCTGCTTTGGAAAAAGAAGTATTTGGTGTGAAATTTCTCAATCCAATCGGGCTGGCAGCGGGATTTGATAAAGACGCCAAATTGGTAGAGCCACTTTCAACGCTGGGATTTGGTTTTATAGAGATTGGAACAGTCACACCACGGCCCCAAAGTGGAAATCCTACCCCAAGGTTGTTTAGGCTAACTGAAGATAGTGCACTAATTAATCGCATGGGTTTTAACAATCAAGGCGTAGAGGCTGCAGCCGAGAGATTAAGGCAACACCCGGCAGGATGCATTATTGGTGGAAATATTGGGAAGAATAAAGATACGCCCAATGAATTGGCTTATAAGGACTACTTGTATTGCTTCAAATTACTGTACCCCTGGGTAGATTATTTTGTAATAAATGTTAGCTCACCCAATACACCAGGGTTAAGAGCATTACAAGAGAAAGAACCATTAATGGATCTGATCAACAGACTTCAGAAAGCAAATCACCAAACAGATTTACCAAAACCGATACTTCTAAAGATCGCTCCGGATCTAACCAATCAGCAGCTTGACGATATCATTGAGGTTGTCCGGCAAACCGGGATAGCCGGTCTGGTGGCCACCAATACCACCATCCAGCGAAACGGGCTGCAGGCGGACCAGGACAAAGTGGAGCAAATTGGTCCGGGTGGTGTAAGCGGCAAACCGTTGGCCAACAGAGCTACTGAAGTGATCCGTTACTTATACAACAAATCTAAAGGTACCATTCCAATTATTGGAGTAGGGGGGATTACTACTGCTAAGGATGTTTTAGAGAAACTGGAAGCGGGGGCTTCGTTGGTACAGGTGTATACAGGGTTCATATACCAAGGACCATCAATGATAAAGAAATTAAACAAGAGCCTGGACCGGCAATTTCCCAAAAGCAATTGATCCGAACCTTTAAATGCGAAGATTTTTGCTAGCTTTGTTTATTTACAGACAATAAAGTTGCTTTTAACCACGTGATCATATTGGAGTTGATCATAAACATTTATGGCTCAAAATACTTACAAAAGGAAACCCACCTCCAAAAAATCTAGAAAAGGGAAGCAAAGCCAAAAACCATGGTTTTTTGAGGATCGAAGGTTTCATCTTGCCTTTGGGTTCTTCTTAATGGGTATTGCAATCTTTTTGTTCATCTCTTTTATCTCTTATCTATTTACCGGCAAAGCTGATCAAAGTTTAATCGGCAGTGTAAATCTGAATTGGGAGGGGCTAAAGACCATTGGACCGATGGTGGAGAATTGGTTAGGATTACTTGGCGCAGTTAGCGGTTATGTTTTTATCTATCGTTGGTTTGGAATTACTGCATTTACCATCCCACTTTTAGTATTTATGGCAGGTGCCCGCATTGTTTTCCATAAAAATTTATTGCCTCTGGGACCGACTATAAGACTTAGTTTTTTTCTGGTGTTCTGGCTGGGTTTACTGTTAGGGTATTTATGGCTTCATTTTGATAATGCGGGAATTGGTTTTATCAGTGGCGGACTTGGATTTGAGCTGGCATTGGTTTTAGATGGATTATTGGGTTGGGGAACCTATCTGGTGCTTTTATTGGGGCTGGTGGTGTTCGTGATCTATTTTTTCAACATTACCAGCATTATTTCCGGATCCAACAAGCAGAATACCACAACACTTGCCACTGCTCCAGGTTCCCATGAAACCACAGAGGTTAATCATGAACTTCCTTTAGAGGTTAGTGAGAAGCCAGTGGATGTTTACACCGATAGGGAGGAGATTCTGGCAGAAGCCTTGAAAGAAGAAACTTCCAGTTGGATGGTGGAAGAACAAGGGAACGGAAATGCCGATAGCGAGGAACTTGCACTAGAGCCAGATACCGTGGACTCTAAGCCGGTGAAAGAGGAAGAACCTTTATTCTCCGTGGTTCAGGATGAAGGAAACGACCAGGTTGCCGACAAGGTTGAAAATTATGATCCCACGTTGGACCTACCCAAATACAAATACCCTTCAGTGGAGTTATTGGACATGCACGTTTCCGAAAAGGTGCAGGTCACCAAAGAAGAGCTGGAACAAAAGAAAGACCGGATCATTGAAACTTTAATAAATTTCAAGATAGGGATCAGCAGCATAAAAGCTACTATTGGCCCCACGGTAACTTTATATGAGATCGTACCGGAAGCCGGGGTAAAAATATCAAAGATCAAAAACCTCGGAAACGATATTGCATTAAGCTTGGCTGCATTAGGAATCAGAATCATTGCCCCCATTCCAGGAAAAGGTACCATTGGTATTGAGGTTCCCAATAAAAACAGGGAAATGGTATCCATGAGATCGGTTATTTCCACTGAAAAGTTCATGAAGAGCGAAATGGAGCTGCCAGTTACCTGGGGGAAAACCATCTCCAATGAGGTTTTCGTTTCTGATCTGGCAAAAATGCCACACCTACTAATGGCCGGCGCCACCGGACAGGGCAAATCAGTTGGGTTGAACGTTTTGTTAACCTCCCTAATCTATAAGAAACACCCTTCGCAGCTAAAGTTCGTATTGGTCGACCCAAAGAAAGTTGAGCTTTCCCTTTTTAATAAGCTTGAAAGGCACTTCCTGGCCAAGTTGTCGAATGGAGATGATGCTATAATCACGGATACCAAAATGGTGATTTATACGCTGAATTCCCTTTGCATTGAAATGGATCTCCGTTATAACCTGTTAAAAGAAGGCGGATGCAGGAATTTGAAAGAATACAACGCCAAGTTTGTAAGACGTCAATTGCTACCAACCAAAGGACACAGATTTTTACCTTATATTGTTTTGGTTATCGATGAACTTTCCGATCTAATGATGGTAGCAGGAAAGGAAGTGGAACAGCCAATTGCCCGGTTAGCTCAATTGGCCAGGGCCATAGGTATTCACCTGGTAGTAGCGACTCAACGACCTTCGGTAAATGTAATTACGGGATTGATAAAAGCAAATTTCCCTACCAGGCTTTCTTTCCGGGTAACCTCAAAAGTGGACAGTCGAACCATTCTGGACACTGGCGGCGCGGAGCAACTTGTAGGAATGGGTGATATGCTGCTTTCTCAGAACAGTGATATAATTCGATTGCAGTGTGCGTTTATCGACAGTTCAGAGGTAGAAAATATCTGTAATTATATTGGAGAACAACATGGTTATGATTCTGCCTACCAGCTGCCGGAATATGAAGGAGACGAGTCAGGTGACCGCCTGTCGGAGGTGGACCTGGCAGATCGCGATGTGTTGTTCGAGGAGGCTGCCCGGTTAATCGTATTACATCAGCAAGGAAGTACTTCATTGATTCAAAGAAAGTTGAAGCTTGGCTATAATAGAGCTGGACGATTGATCGATCAACTGGAGGCTGCTGGTATTGTTGGACCATTTGAAGGTAGTAAGGCCAGAGAGGTTTTGGTATCTGATGAATATAGTTTGGAACAATTATTGAATGGGATAGATGAACAAAATAAACAAATAACATAATGAAAAAAGCTGGTTTAGTTTTTATCCTGGTAGCGCTTATGATTAATGATGGATGGGCGCAGAAAGATCCTAAGGCACTTGAGGTTCTGGAAGCAATGAGTGCCAAGTATCAGAATATTGAGGCCTTCAAGGCCAAGCTAGTATATAAATTGGAAAACAACGCGGAGAGTTGCACGAGACTTTCAAAGGAGAAATCACGGTCATGGGTGAAAAATACCGGTTGAAGATCGGAGAGCAAGAAATTATTAATAACGGAACAACCATTTGGACCTATCTAAAAGAAGTAAACGAAGTAAATATAGATAACTATTATCCGGAAGATGACCCCATGGCTCCCTCTAAAATATATACCATTTATCGCGAAGGTTATAAGTATTCGTTTGTGAACCAAAAAAAACAGAAAGGAAGGCTGGTGGAGATTGTTGATCTTGAACCTGATAACAAGGATGAACCATTTTTCAAAATCAGATTAACCATTGATAAAGAGGATAAAACTTTAGTCAACTACAAAGTTTTTGATAAAAACGGGAATAGGTACCTTTGGTCAGTATCTGATTTTGATCCAAATCTAAAACTATCAGCAAATCATTTTGAGTTTGATCCCAGTCAGTATAAAGGCGTGGAAGTAATAGACCTCAGGTAAATAATGACTAAATCTGAGTTAATCAACTCAATTTTTAGTAAAAAGTCATATCTCTGTGTGGGACTGGATCCCGATATGGATCGACTACCTGAGTGTATTCTTGAATGTGACGATCCTGTTTTAGAGTTTAACCGTGCAATAATAGAAGCTACCAAAGATTATTGCATTGCCTATAAACCAAACCTGGCATTTTACGAAGCTCTTGGCGCCAAGGGCTGGGAAAGCCTGGAAAAAACTATGCAGGAAATACCCAAAGACATGTTCACTATTGCCGATGCCAAAAGGGGAGACATTGGCAACACTTCACGGCTATATGCTCAGACATTTTTTGAACAGTATAACTTCGATGCAGTCACAGTGGCCCCATATATGGGTGAGGATTCTGTCAAGCCTTTTCTTGATTTTCAAGGAAAGTGGGTGATATTACTGGCCCTTACCTCAAATTCAGGAGCAACAGACTTTCAATTGCTCGAGACAAAAACAGGAAATTACGTTTATCAACAGGTCTTGGAAAAAAGTCAATCCTGGGGAGGAGACCAGCAAATCATGTATGTTGTGGGGGCAACCAAACCGGAAGCGCTAGCGGCAATTCGAAAAATTGTACCAGATCATTTCTTGCTGGTGCCAGGAGTTGGTGCCCAAGGAGGTGACCTTAAGGAGATTTCACTTTCAGGATTAAACAGCGATTGTGGTCTATTGGTGAATGTATCAAGGAGTATTATCTATGCTTCTTCTGGAACGGACTTTGCCCAAGCTGCCGGCCAGGAAGCACGTAGGCTCCAAGCCGTTATGGCAGAAATTCTGCAGCAGATCAACTAATTAGTTGATAATCCCTCAAATTGAAACTCCATCCGTTTATTATTATCCGGATGAAAGAGGAGTTCCTGATTTTCATTTGGAAGCATCAATATTTCCATAAAAAACAACTAGCTACCTATAGGGGAGAAGTACTTCAACTTCTGAGCCCTGGTCAGATTAACACCAATTCGGGACCGGATTTTTCATACGCCCGCATCAATATAGGAGGAACCGACTGGGCAGGTCCGGTTGAAATTCATGTTCGATCTTCCGATTGGTATCTTCACAAGCACCATAAAGATCCAATATATAATCAGGTTGTACTCCATGTAGTCTGGGTCAATAATGCAATAGCCAAAACCAATGAAGGCCGTGAAATTCCCACACTAGAACTAAAAGACAGGGTTGAAAAGGAATTGATATTTAAGCATCAAAAATTTGGCAAGGACAATTCTAAAGTCCCCTGCGAACAGCAATCTAAAGGAATACTGCACACTTCTTTTCAGAAAATGCTTGATCAAACCATCGGTCAACGGCTAAAAAGAAAATCCCAGGAAGTGATCACCTTACTGAAGGTCAATAACCATAACTGGGACCAGGTCACTTATCTGGTTCTGGGGAAAAACTTCGGTTTCCACGTAAACACCGTAGCGTTTGAGACATTGGTAGATATTGTGCCTTTGCTTATAGTAAGAAAAATGCGCTCCAGTATCATTCAGTTGGAGTCTTTGTATTTTGGTCAGGCGGGATATCTTCAAAGGGTCACTGGGGATGCCTACTATCTTAAACTTCAAAGAGAATATGAGTTTTTGAAAAAGAAATATTCCTTCAGACCTAGGATAATGAAAAAAGAGGCCTGGAAGTATCTTCGATTAAGACCATCAAACTTTCCGAGTTTGCGTATTGCTCAGTTCGTTTCATTGATGCAACTGGAGGGTTACCGGTTTTCTAATATAAGGGAGACCGTTGCCTCCAGCCAATTTACAAACATGACAATAAGGCCGTCTTCATATTGGGATGACCACTACGATTTTGGTAAAAAATGGGCAACAGGGAGGAGTGTTCTGGGCAAGTCAAGCCGGGAAAACCTGGTAATAAATACTATTGTACCACTTTTGGTAGCCTATTCCCACTACACAGGACGGTTAGAATACCAAGCTCGGGCCATTGAGTTACTGAAGCAGGTATCACCTGAACAGAATCACATTGTGAGGTATTGGAAAGACAAAGGTTTTGGGGTATCTTCCGCTTACTACTCACAGGCTTTGATTGAATTGAATAATCAGTATTGTAATTTGAGAAAGTGTCTTGACTGTTCCATCGGACGATCCCTATTAACCGGATATACTAAGCAATAATGGCCATGCTCTGACTGAAGAATGCTTAACTTGACCCTACATATCAGTCTAATCACCCTGATCAGTTGGTGGGTTTTTAAGATTTATCAAGGGTCTTCGGCCCGCCCCTATTTTTGGTTCGGACTGTTCGTTAAAATTCTTGCAGGTGTGGGGTTTGGGTTGCTTTACAAATTTCATTTTCTGGGAGGAGATACCTGGAGTTACTTTGAGAGCTCAAAAGTCCTTGCACAATGGATGCCCACCAATTCAACCAGTTATTTTAAGGTACTGTTTGGGGCCATACCTCCTGATCATTTGGTTGATGAGATTGGATATCAGGGTCAGCCCAGAGCATTACTAATGATCCGAATTCTGAGTGTATTAACATTGATTACCAATGGGAATTATTGGCTATGCAGCGTATACCTGTCATTATTTGCCTTTTGTGGTATATGGGCTTTGGTCGACCGGATAACCAGCACATACCCTGGTTCTACCAAAGCGGCAGTAGGAGCATTAATCTTCTTTCCCGGTAGCCTATTTTGGAGCTCCGGAGTGTCCAAGGAGACACTTTTTGCGGGAGTATTAGGTTATTTGACAGCCTGGTTCTGGCCCTATTTTAGTCCTCAGGATAACCGGAAATACATTTATTGGTTGTTGGCTATTCCTATGGTGCTGGTGTTAATTCAGTTGAAGTACTATTATATGGCAGTATTATTACCCGTTATGCTTACCACCGCAATCCACAGCAGATTTGTAAAAAGAAATCAAAGTTGGCTGATGGTACATGGTACCTGGGTCATTATTTTTTCCATCCTGATCTTTGGTGCGTCCTGGCTGCATCCCAACCTAAGATTTGACAATCTCGCTGGTATCGTTAAAAACAACGCCCTGGAAATTATATCAAAAACTAGTCCCTCAGCTTTAGTGGGTTTTATGGATAATTCTGATCCGGCCACTTGGATGGTGATCAACCTTCCCTGGGCCATAGTAACTGGGATATTCCGTCCTAACTTGGGTGACTGGGGTTCCTTTTTACAAAACTTAGCGATCGCAGAAAATGTAATTATCACGAGTTTATTAGTTGGACGCATACGATCGTTACATACTGGAGATCTGCTTCGGCGGGAATGGCTTCCTTGTTTAGTTTATATATTGATATTGGCAAGTTTACTAACACTGTCTACACCTAATTTTGGCACTCTTATACGATTCAAGGTGTCTTTCATGCCGGTATTTGTTTTCCTGGTCCTATATAAAAACCCCTGGTGGGAAAAATTGACTACCAAACTACCGTAATGTCTCCTCTTGTGGATCTTAGGGCATTGGTTTAACTTTGCTTTAACTATGAAACAACCAGTACTTGTGTTTGGAGCAGGCGGCCTAGGTAAATTAGCCCTGGAAATTTTCCACAGCAATGGCGTAGTAGTATACGGATTCTTGGACGACAATAAATCATTGCACGGGGAATTGATAGATGAGGTTTCAATTTTGGGACCAACCGGCGATCAAGGATTTTTGAAACTCATTGGAAAGAAGTGTCAGGCTTTTGTAGCTGAAAATGATAAGGATCTTAAGAAAGGCCTGGTGGAAATGCTTAAGGAGAAAAGAAAAGTGATGCCAATGAATGCCGTGCACACCAGCGCGTATTTATCACCTTCTTCTTCCATTGGGCATGGCAATTTAATTAGCGCTGGGGTAGTGGTGAACGCACATGCCAATTTGGGTAATCATGGCATTCTGCATGCTCATTGCACTATTGATTATGAAGTGAGCATTAAGGATTATGTGGAGATTGGAGCTGGAAGCATCGTGGGTTCTGAAGTTTCTATAGGATCCGGGGTTTTTATTGGGGCCGGAGTCACCCTGGTTTCAGGAGTTACTATCGGTGACCATGCTCGAATAGGAGCAGGGTCGGTGGTGATCTCAGACGTAGCTAAAAATGTAACGGTCTTTGGAAATCCAGCCCAAAAGGTGACAAGCAAATAGCATATGGATCCATACAGTATACTTCTCTACTATTGTTATACCAGGATTGAAGACCCTGATGAATTTAGGGAAGCGCATCACTTTTATTGCCTTGACCTGAATCTACGAGGCAGAATTATTGTAGCCCCGGAAGGGCTCAATGGAACTGTTTCAGGATTAATGGAAGACTGTCAGCGGTATATGGATCATTTAAAATCCGACAGCAATTTTACTCAAATCGATTTTAAGGTTGAATCATCTCCTACACATGCATTCCAGAAATTAAACATTCGGGTCAAACCAGAGATAGTTAACCTAGGACTGCCACATATTGATCCCAACCTGCAAACCGGGGTATACCTGCAACCCCATGAGTTTCTGGCGATGAAGGAGCAAGGAGACGTGGTGGTACTGGATGTTCGGTCCAACTACGAACACCGACTGGGTAAATTCAAAGATGCAAAGACTCTGGACATAGAGAATTTCAGAGAATTTCCCCAAAAGTTGTCAGAGTTGAACGAGCTGAAGAACAAAAGAATTATTACGTACTGTACAGGTGGTATCAAGTGTGAAAAAGCCAGCGCTTTCTTACTAGAAAATGGATTTAACAATGTATACCAATTACAGGGGGGAATTATAAAGCATGGATTGGAAGCTGGAGGGGAAGACTTTGAAGGAAAGTGTTATGTATTTGATAACCGGGTGGTGGTGGATGTAAACCAAGTAAACCCCAAGGTTATATCCAAATGTCATATTTGTCAGACGGATTGCGACAGAATGGTGAACTGTGCCAACCCAACCTGCAACCTACACGTGTCACTTTGTCAAAAATGTGCCCGGATATATGAGGGAGCCTGTTCTACAGAATGTCAGGTAAGTCCACAAAAGAGGCCTTTGAACGCAACTGGGTACTACCAGAAGACCCTAAACGGTTACAATCCCTATAGAGGCATCCGGCGAAACATAAATTCGTAATTGGTAATTTACTATAATCCTATATAGATAAAATGTCGTGAGCAGAACAGAACTACTAAAAAATTTCCTTTTTAATGAAGTTTCTGCTAAATTCATTTTATTAACTCCGAATGCACTAAATTGAGACCATGAAGACATTAAAGAACTTATTACTAATTGCAGGGGTGATTTATATTTCCAGCTGCCTTTCTTATGAAAAATATGTGGTAGAATCAGATTATAGCTATCTTGGGAAATTCAAAAAGTACCAAACATTTGACTTTTTAAGCGATGCCAATTACACTAAGCTAGAGAGCGAGCAGGACACTACTTTACGCCGTGCTATTGCTTCCAGAATGAAATTGCAAGGATTCAAACAGGAAGTTAAAAACCCCAGCTTATTAGTAACTTATAAGGTATTTTACGATGACTTTAGTTTTCAGGGTTATCAGCAACCTGAATTGGAGCAATGGATCAGGTACGAAGATGAAGAAATGGAATACGATCCCGTAAAGTACAGTTTAAGGCAAGGAACATTATTGATCATATTCCTGGACCGGAAAAAAGAGACAGCCGTTTGGCAGGGTTATGCTTCCAGTCTCTTTGGAAACCAGCGGTTTAGCAACGACCGCCACCTTAAACGGGCGGTACGGAATATTTTCGACCAGTATCGTTTATTTGCGGACGGTACGGTGATCAATACCCGGTATAACTAGCAGAATTTAAAAAAATAAAGAAGCCCTGATAATCGTCAGGGTTTTTTCAGCCCTGTTCCCTAACTACCTGATCTCTGATCTCTAAATCCGTAATTCTCCTAGGGTTTCTTCTTACCAAACGCGGTTTCTACCGCATCGCAAAATTCGTTGGTAGCAGTGCGAATTCTGGTTTCAACTTCTTTCCATCGTTCTTTATCACCTAGCACTTCTTTGGCGCTATTTTCCAGGGTGTCGATATTCTTTTTTACTTCCTCAACCCTTTGATCAATTTCCTTCTTCCATTCAATCTTTGAAAGCTGAGAATTTTCGATCATTTGGTCTATTTTCTTGCCAAGATCCTTAAGAACATCCTCAATTTTTCGATGTTTAGTTTTCATTTAGTCGATTTTTAATATGCTTTTACAACGTTTACGGATCAGGTAATGGATGGGTTTAGAAAGTTATTTTTTAAAAAGTGGTACAAATTCAAAAACATTGCCATCAAATAGCCCGCGGTCACTCAATTTTAGTTTTGGGATAACCAATAACGCCATAAATGACAGGGTCATAAAAGGAGCCTCTAACTTGCTGCCCAGCGATTTGGCCATAGCATCTACAGTGATATATTTCTCTGCTACCCAATATCCATCGTTTGGTGACATGAGCCCAGCTACTGGTAAGGGGAGCGTCTCCCGATATGATCCGGAAACTGCTGTGACCCCGCCCTTATGGTTGATTATCTCATTTACAGCGGTGCAAATACTATGATCATCTACACCAACGGCTATAATGTTATGTGAGTCATGTGCTACTGAGGAGGCGATGGCTCCTTCCTGGAGCCCAAAGTTTTTAACAAAGGCAATAGCCGGTGGAGAATTGCCATACCGGTTTACCACCACAATTTTTAGAATGTCCCGGGCAGGGTCGCTAATTGCCAATCCATCGGATGTTTTTACAGAGATAGTTTGCTCTTCGGTGACCAATTGACCATCCTCCGCAACTATTACCCGGGCGGTTTCACCCAAGGCCTTAAGCTGGAAATTTTCAGGTTTCTTTGGATCGCTGTGAAAGTTATTTGAATATTCTGTAGTAACGGATGATATATGGCTTTGGCCAAGCTTAGCAACTAGTTCTCCGTTTATGTAGGTTTCCAGGACCATGAACTCTTTAAGGTCCTTGACCACTAGAAAATCAGCCGGATCACCTTCTTTTAATAAACCCACATCCAATCCATAATGCCGAACCGGGTTTTGGCAAGCAACCTGTAAGACTGTCAGCGGATCTACCCCGATAGATACTGCCCTTTTAACAAGCATATTGATATGTCCGTTTAGCAGGCTATCCGGATGTTTATCGTCAGAACAAAACATCACCTTGTCCGCATACTCAGGCAATAACGGGATCAGTTCATCAAAATTTCTAGCGGCACTGCCCTCTCGAATTATGATGTGCATGCCACAAGCTAGCTTATCCAGTGCCTCATCTATAGTGAAGCATTCATGATCAGTGGAAATCCCCGCTGAAGCATATAATCTCGCTTCTTCACCCTTTAATCCAGGTGCGTGTCCATCTACAGGTTTATGAAACTTATGCGCTAATTGAATTTTACGTGCAACTTCTTGGTCACCGTTTAACACACCCGGCCAGTTCATCATTTCTGCCAGGTATTTTATATCGGGATTGGATAGTAGGGTCTCAATACCTGCGCTGTCAATAGTTGACCCGGAGGTCTCAAAGGGAGTAGCTGGAACGCAGGATGGAGCTCCAAAGTAGCATTTGAAATTCACCTGTTTACTGTTCCGGATCATGAATTCAACACCATTTATTCCAAGTACGTTTCCAATTTCATGTGGATCTGAAACGGTAGCCACCGTTCCATGTACCACCGCCAAGCGGGCAAATTCCGAGGGAATAAGCATTGAGCTCTCAACATGCACATGGGCATCAATGAATCCAGGAATTAGAAAGGGACCATTAACAGCTGGTAGTTTACGTATTTTGACGATTTTGTCATTTTCTACCAGGATGGATCCTGAATAAATTGAACCAGCATCAAGGTCGACTATCTGTCCTTCTATTTCAAAAGATTTCATGGTAAAATCCGGATTGTGAATTGGACTTCATAGCGTTAAAGCTAATATTTGTTGGTTACAACTTACAGTGGGAGTAGTTTTTTCGTAAATTGGTTAGACTTAATGAAGATATCAATGAAAAGTGTTACCCGTTTTGTGCTATTGCTTTCAATATTTGCCATCGGTTTCACCGGCTGTAAGTCAAATCAAAAAACCATTAAGAAAGGTAAACCAATTCCTTGCCCCCAAAAAGATTGCTGATCTTCAGTACAATTCTTTCTTAATCGATGGAAAAGATTGTTATAGCGATAGATGGTTTCTCGGCTTGTGGTAAAAGCACTACCGCCAAAATGGTAGCCCACTTGTTGGGATATGTTTACATAGACACAGGAGCCATGTACCGGGCGGTTACTTTGTATTTCCTGGAAAATTATATAAATCTGACGGATCCCAGACTGGTTCAAAAATCCCTGGACCAGATTGAACTGGAATTTGATTATGATAGTAGGCAGCAAGAACGTGACATGTATCTGAATGGTATAAATGTATCCAATGAAATCAGAGGTATGTTAGTGACTGAAAACGTAAGTGAAGTTAGCGCTTTGCCTGTAGTTAGGGAGAAGATGGTTGCTCAACAGCAGAAGTTTGGAAAAAGAAAAGGAGTGGTAATGGACGGCCGGGATATTGGTACAGTGGTATTTCCTGAAGCGGAATTAAAAGTCTTTATGACTGCTGAGCTGGAAGTACGTGCTGCGCGTAGGCAAGCAGAGTTATTGGAACAGGGTCAACTGGTCAATTTAGATGAGATAATTAATAATCTTAGTAAAAGGGACCAATTGGATACTACGCGGGATATAGGTCCTCTTAAGCAAGCACAGGATGCGCACTTCATTGATACCACACATTTAACTTTTTCAGAACAGGTAGAGGAGGTCTTGAATTTGACCACCAGTGCAATGGTCGGACGGGTCCTCCAACAAAAAATCACTACAAAGTGAAGCCACTTGGTGTAAATACCGGGTTTAAGGTAATATTTCGGTCAAATTTTTATTATTTTTGCCACAATTTCATCCTGTTTGAGGACTAAGGGAACATTCCAATGTCGAAATTCATAAAGCTAAAGAAAGGGTTCAATGTTAATTTAGCAGGTGCAGCCAAGAAAGAAATCGATAACTCAATAACTGCTAATGTTTTCGCCCTTAAACCTACGGATTTTCAGGGTATGGAAAGGCCCAAACTACTGGTTCAAGAAGGAGATACAGTTAAAGCAGGTTCACCATTAATGTTTGATAGAACCCAGCCAGATGTCATGTTCACCGCTTCAGTTAGCGGAGAAGTAGTGGAGATAAGAAGGGGGCCAAAAAGAAAACTTTTGGAAATTAAAGTTCTTGCTGACAAGCAGATTGAATATCTTAATTTTCATAAATTCACAGTCTCAGAATTAAACAATATAGGCAGGGATAGAATACTTAAACAGATACTCTCAAGTGGGATTTGGCCACGGTTGATACAGAGGCCATACGGAATTATTGCAAACCCAGAGGATAGACCAAAGTCAATATTTATTTCTTCATTTGATTCTCACCCGTTAGCAGCAGTTTTTGATTTCCTTCTAAAGGGTGAAGATCAATATTTCCAGACGGGATTAAATATGCTTCGAAAATTAACCCGGGGAAAAGTACATCTAAACCTGGACTCAAATGCTGAAGTGAGTACCTTATTTGGGTCGGTAACTGGTGTTCAAGTGAATAAGTTTTCAGGTCCTCACCCATCTGGGAACGTAGGTGTACAGATTCATCATCTGGATCCCATAAACAAAGGTGAAGTTGCTTGGACCATTAGCCCATATGGTGTATTACAGATCGGAAAATTGTTTTTGGAGGGTATTTATGATGCCAGTAAGATATTTGCGATCGCCGGGCCCCCTGTTAAAAATCCGAGATACTACCAGACTTACGATGGTGCTTGTATTGAAAAGTTCATAGAAGGCAATCTTGTACACAAAAATGTACGTTTTGTTTCTGGAAATGCACTTACGGGAGAAAGAATACCTTTGGACGGGTTTATTGGTTATTATAATCATCTGGTAACGGTGCTCACTGAGGGCGACTATTCCGAGTTTATAGGCTGGTTAAAACCAACATCAACAAAGCTGAGTTTTCATCGTGCATTTGGTTTGATGTCTTTTCTGAAAAAGGATATGGAGTTCGATCTGGATACTAATATTCGTGGTGAAGAAAGAGCATTTGTCCAAACTGGAGTGTTTGAGCAGGTGACTCCAATGGACATTCTTCCAACTCATTTGGTTAAGGCCATCATGGCAGAGGATTATGATGAGATGGAGGCATTAGGAATCTTTGAAGTGGTGGAAGAGGACCTGGCATTATGTGAATTTGTTGATGTGTCCAAGCACCCAATACAATCAATACTAAGAGAGGGCATCGAGTTAATGCTTAAAAGTTAAATGAAGGCAATCAAAGATTTATTGGATCAGCAGAAACCTCTGTTTCAGAAAGGCGGTAAGTACGAGAGGTTTTACTACTTATTTGAGATGACTGAATCCTTTCTGTTTTCTCCTGCTCATACTGCTGGTGCTAAAGGTACCCAGATAAGAGATGCTATTGATCTAAAAAGATTAATGATGACCGTGGTCATAGCTATGGCCCCTTGTGTACTTTTTGGAATTTGGAATGTAGGTCATCAGCATTACATTGCTACCGGCCAGGTAGCTACACTTTTGCAGAAATTTGGTATAGGAATTTATGTAGTACTACCAATGATACTGGTATCCTATGTTGCTGGAGGTCTGGTGGAGGCGATTTTCGCCATCATAAGAAAACACCCAATTAATGAGGGGTTCCTGGTTACAGGGATGCTGATACCACTTGTTTTACCTCCAACCATCCCGTTATGGCAAATTGCCCTTGGAACAATATTCGCAGTTGTGATTGCTAAGGAGGCATTTGGAGGTACGGGTATGAATGTGTTGAACGTGGCAATGACGGCCCGGGCATTTCTATATTTTGCCTATCCTGCTCAAATGTCAGGTGATGTCTGGACATATCTGGGCGATGCTACTCCGGTAGAGGGATATTCTGGCGCTACTGCGCTAGCAGTGGTGTATGATACTTCTGTAGCTGGGACCGGAACTGTATTGGCGTCGCTGGGAGACAGTTGGTACGCCAATCTGTATGATTTAAAGAACCTTTTTCTTGGTGCAATGCCTGGTTCGGTAGGAGAGACATCAACACTTATGGTCCTTATTGGAGCGGCGATATTAATATTCACAGGCGTTGGTAGCTGGAAAATAATTGTCAGCGTATTTGGCGGCGCTCTGTCTATGGGTTATCTTTTCAATTTATTGGGAGTTAATGAATTCATGTTAATACCTCCTCACTATCACCTGGTGATCGGGGGGTTGGCATTTGGGGCAGTGTTTATGGCCACTGATCCTGTGACAGCCGCCCATACTGAAAGAGGAAAGTGGATTTATGGCTTCCTGATTGGAGTACTTACGGTAATAATACGGGTATTTAACCCTGCCTATCCTGAAGGTATTATGTTAGCAGTGTTACTAATGAACGTATTTGCTCCGTTAATTGATTTCTATGTGGTTCAGGCAAATAAAAGAAGGAGGTTGAAACGTGCAACAGTCTAACACCTATATTATAATATTCTCGATAATCACCACCATTATTTTGGGAGGGTTGCTTTCGGTTACTTCGGTAGGATTAGCGCCCAGACAAAAGATCCAGGTGGAATTGGATACCAAGAAAAGTATTTTAGGTGCAGTTATGGAACTAAAAAAAACCGATGATGTACTAAAGATATACAAGAAACGTATTGAGTCATTGGTAGTGAATATCAATGGTGATGTAGTGCAGACTGATGAATCAGGGGTACCACTGATCGCGGAAGATGTCTCTATAGAAAAGAACTTTAAACGACCCCCTGAAGATCGACTATATCCGGTTTTCCTTTTTAAAGGAAGCAGTAATGAAATAGAGGCTTATATACTGCCAATCTATGGAAGTGGCCTTTGGGACGTGATTTGGGGCTATATAGCTTTGGATAAGGACCTTAATACCATAAAGGGAGCTGTGTTTGACCATAAAGGAGAAACTCCGGGATTGGGAGCAAGAATCGCAGAGAGTGAAATACAATCCAGATTTGTTGGTCGCAAAATCAATGATTCAGATGGAGAGCTGGTTTCCGTAAGCATGATAAAGGGGGAGGGCAACGCAGTGGAATTGTTGGACGATCATCATGTTGATGGGTTGGCAGGGGCAACTATTACCGCCCGGGGAGTAAACAACATGCTCTTGAACTACCTGGAGCATTATCAAAATTATTTAAAAAAGATTTCATCCTAGTAATAGCTTTATATGACTACTGAAACGTTAGACCAACCAATAGCTGTAAAAGAACAAAGCGAAGGACTGTTGTCTAAAAGGAGACGTAAATTTGTTACTGACCCCCTTAATGACGACAACCCAATTACCATACAGGTATTGGGGATCTGTTCCGCACTGGCAATTACCCTGAAGATGGAACCGACATTAGTCATGTCTATCGCAGTAGTCTTTGTAATTGTATTTTCAAATCTAATTATCTCGATGTTACGTAATCTGATTCCTAATCGAGTTCGGATTATTGTACAGTTGGCTATCATTGCAACTTTGGTAACCTTAGTAAACGAAGTCCTGAAGGCTTATTTCTACGATATGTATAAAGTACTATCAGTGTACGTAGGGTTGATCATTACCAACTGTATCATCATGGGGAGGTTGGAAGCTTTTGCCATGGGCAATAAAGCCTGGGATTCCATTCTGGACGGATTTGGAAGTGGATTTGGATATGCTTGGATTATATTGGCAGTGGCATTCTTCAGAGAACTGTTTGGGTTTGGATCATTATTTGGTTTTAAAATATTTGAGGCCGTTGGAATCGAAAACTTCCCCAACAATGGATTAATGGTAACCCCAATTGGAGCTTTTATGATATTGGGAATCATTATCTGGATCCAGCGAACAAAATCCGGTTACGTTGAGCATTAAGTAATCTGCAATTATGGAACTGATTAGTTTAGCAGTAAGATCAATTTTTGTTGAAAATATGGTTTTCGCCTATTTTCTTGGAATGTGTTCTTATTTGGCGGTTTCCAAGAAAGTGACTACTGCCGTGGGTTTGGGTTTAGCGGTAATATTTGTTTTGACCATTACCGTGCCCGCAAACTGGCTCATTAAAGAGTTTATCCTTAAGGAGGGGGCCCTTAGCTGGATGGGATCACAGTTTGCAGAGGTGGATCTAAGTTTTCTTCAGTTCATTATGTTTATAGCCATCATCGCAGCCATGGTACAGTTGGTTGAGATGGTTATTGAAAAGTTGTCCCCGGCATTATACGGATCACTGGGTATATTCCTTCCTTTAATAGCAGTAAACTGCGCCATACTGGGGTCTTCCTTATTTATGGTTCAAAAGGATTTTAATCTGGTCGAATCGACCGTGTATGGATTTTCTTCAGGAATTGGATGGTTCTTGGCCATCATTGCCCTGGCAGCAATCCGCGAAAAGTTAAAATACAGCAATGTTCCTGATGGCCTCAAAGGATTGGGGATCACTATGCTGATCACTGGACTGATGGGATTGGCATTTATGTCCTTTATTGGGATATCTATTTGATCTCAGATCTCAGATCTCAGATTTAAGATTTCAGATTTAAGATCTACCAGGGTCTTTTCTTCCTGCCAGATTTGTCAGATAACCAACAAGGAAAAAAGTAAATCCTACCAAACTGATAGGAGGCATACCACCATTCCAACCTACCGGATTTAACCAGCCGTTGATGCCAATAAAGAAAAGATGGCTCCCGGTAAATAACATGGATATAAGCAATACTTTCCTGGAGGTAATGAAGTCAATAAGGTCTTTATCTTTCCTGAAGTTGGAATTGAAACTAACGTTATACATCCATAAGAATACAAATGCCAGTACCCCGCCAAGTAAGCTTAAACCCACCATTAGTGTCATGGTCTCGGTCTCCTCAAAGTAATTGGGATAAATTGACGGTTTAAATAAGATGAAGCTCATAAATACATGGATGAATACCTGAATGAAACCAACAATGCCAACCAATCTGCGGGATTTCAACCATCTGTTGGGAATTCCTATTCCCAGGTTTTTCAAAGGCCCTAGGGTGAAATTGATAACCAATAATATCAAGGCGCTTAACGAGATAGCTTTATTCAGGATAAAAAACGGGAGGTCTTTCCAGGGAACACTGCCCATCAGGTGATATCTTATCACCGAATAGGCCAAGGCAAATGCAAGTGTCCACCAGATTATGGGCCATGCAAGATGTGTTGACTTTACTGTTTTGGGTTGATTCTCTAAAACTCCCATTTTAGTTTTTCGTTTTATATTCTAACTGATCATTTGCTACTATAAGGTCTATATCTAACCATTAAGAAACAAAAGGTAATTGGTAAATTCTACAATTGCTGTTTAACTTACTGGCTTAGCATTAGGTTTATGAAAAAATCAAAATTTCAGTTCATCCCCAGGTATTTTTTTAGAGGATTACTTTTGGTGGTTCCCCTTGCTCTGACCCTTTATATCATAGTAATATCAATTCGTTGGCTGGACGGATTGATAGCTCTCGAGATTCCTGGACTGGGGTTACTTATCATTCTTGGATCAATTACAATTTTCGGTTATTTAGGCAGCTCTTTTTTGATTCAACCTGTACTCAACTTTTTCGAAAGTATCATGATCCGGGTACCCTTGGTACGCATCATCTACACTTCGCTAAAAGACCTGATTTCCGCGTTTGTGGGAGATCACAAGAAGTTTAAACAGCCGGTAATTGTAGACCTTATCCCTGACGGCTCTATCAAACGTGTTGGGTTTATCACTCAAGAAGATATGACATCTATGGGGGCACCAGAGTTTGTAGCGGTTTATTTTCCTCATAGTTATAACTTCTCAGGTAATGTAATGTTGCTTCCCAAGGACCGGGTGAAACCATTAATGCTGTCAGGAACAGAGGCTATGAAATTTGTAGTTTCTGGCGGGGTTAGCGACATTGCTCCACCAAAAAAATAAGTGCTTACTTTCAACCGTAAAATAATGACTAGATGAATCAGCTTAACCTCTTTGAGGACCCAGAGGCATCTTCCATCAAAAATTTTACAATTTATAGGTCCTCGGCGGGATCTGGTAAGACCTTTACCTTGGTTAAAGAGTACTTGAAAATCGTACTCCGTAACCCGCAGGATTATCAGCACATACTTGCCATTACCTTTACCAATAAGGCAACTGAGGAAATGAAGGAGCGGATCCTTAAAGATCTCCGGGAAATGGCAGCTGGGGAGAACAGTGCCATGAAAGAAGTTATTGAAAAGGAGTTTGAGCATTTCGAACAGAAACTCAATATCCGGGACAGGGCAAAGAAAGCGCTAACCAATATACTTCATAACTATTCAAGATTTTCTGTAAGTACTATTGATCATTTTTTCAGCCAACTGGTAAGGGCTTTAGCCAGAGAACTCAAATTAAGCCTGAACTATGAGATAGATGTGGATGACGAAACCGCTATGAAAGAGTCGCTACATCTATTGTACGAGAATCTAACCAACGATGAGGAATTGCGCAACTGGACTAAGGATTTTGCCTTCAGTCGCATTGAAGAAGACAAGGGCTGGCAGTTAGATTACATCTTAATCGAATTTGGCAAAGAGCTTTTCAAAGAGAAATTTCATCAAGGGTTTAGCAAATTGAAAAAGGAGGAGGTTAATATAGAATCTCTCAGAAACCTGGAAAAGCAGCTTCAAAGTACGCAGCAGGAGTATAGGTCCCGACAAAAAATTTATGCCGGAAAGGCCATTAAATTGATTGCTCAGTACGGGTTAAAAAAGGATGACTTTAAGGGAAAGGGCAGAGGCGCGGCCAATACCTTTGAAAAGATCCTAAATAATGACCTGGCGCTTAATCCTACCTTCCAGAAAACTGCCCGCGGAGAAGATGATTGGTATACCGCCTCCAGTCAGAAGCGGGAAGAGATCAAAGCTGTAGTGGCAGCTGGCCTGGGTCAGATTGCCTTGGATATACATGAATACCACCAGGCTCATTATCCTGAGTACATGACCGCTTATCAATTGCAGCGGCATATCTATAGTTATGGATTGCTTGATGCCATTAGTGAACAATTAAAGGTCTATCGCCAGAGCAATAATCTTATGTTGTTGTCACACAATAGCTTTCTACTCAGGGAAATCATTTCCGACAAAGAGGCCCCATTTCTATTCGAAAAACTGGGCAATTACTATCATCACGTACTTATTGACGAGTTTCAGGATACTTCGGCTTATCAATGGGATAACCTCAAGCCTCTGGTTACCAACGCCCTGGACCAACGGAATCACGTATTGTTGGTGGGTGATGTGAAACAATCGATTTATCGATGGCGCGGGGGAGATTTGAACCTGTTACTTCGGAAATCTGTACATGACCTTTCCTTGTATAGCGATCAGCTGGAGGAAAAGACCCTTCAGGAAAATCGAAGAAGCGCACAGTCGGTGGTGGCCTTTAACAACGAATTTTTCAAGCATGCCAGTCAGGCTTTATTAGTGACCAAAGATCTCCCACCGGACTCCGGAATGTTATCTGAAGTATATAAGGAGGTGGAGCAGGAATCGACCGCTGAATCAACAGGTGGGGTTTGCATCAAGTTTTTTGAAAGAAATGGAATAACCTGGCGCCAGCACGCTCTAGGACACATGACATCAATTATAAATGATCATATTAACAAAGAGGGTCGCTATAGCGACTTTCTGGTGCTATGTAGCAAAAATATAGAAGTAACGGAGGTCTCTCAACATTTGTCCATATTGGGAATGCCTGTGAATAGTGACCAGGCTTTGAATCTGGCAGGTAATTGGGCAGTCCGGTTGCTAATCAGTAGTATGTATTTGTTGCTGGATCCCGAAGACCAACTGGCACGGGCTGAAATGGCTTTCCTTTATCAAAAAGGGAAGCAAGACATGGGCATTGATTTTAATGAACTTTTCATTGAATCTGGTCAGATAAGTACTGGCCTACTGGAATCAAATTTACCACCTGCGTTGGTTCGTCAATGGAATGACCTGGCATACAGGAATATCTATGAATGGCTCTCGGGTGTCATACCCTTATTAATCGAATCGACAGAGGCCGACCCGTTTATTGCCAGGTTTCTGGAAGTTTGCCTGGAGCAAAATGCTAAAGGAAAAAGTACCGCCCGTGATTTTCTTGAATGGTGGGAAAATAATAAAAACGATCAGATGGTAATATTCCCTGCTCACCAGGAGGCGGTACGAGTTATGACCATACATAAAGCCAAAGGTCTTGAAGCACCCATTGTGTTGCTGCCCTGGGCAGACTTTGAACTGAAGCCACGGAAGGACTCGCTATTCTGGACGGATCAGCTTTCTGATCAATACAGAAAGTACAAGCTATTGCCATTGAGTTTTACCAGAGACCTTCAGGACTCGCATTTTGCCAATGCCTACCAGCAGGAACTATTGGAGGGGCTTACTGAGGGCTTGAATACAGTATACGTAGCCTTTACCCGGGCACGACAACGTCTGCATGTTTGCAGTGTTATTCCCTCGGGAAAGATAGCGGCCGATGATCTGGGAAGTTTGTATAAACTACTCTGGACGGTTTGTAATAAAGCCGAATGGGGCACTTCTTGGGACTCCCAAAGTAATACCTTTACCATGGGTGACTTGGCAGAGCCACTGGCGCCTTCAATGGATGATACAGCTCGTTCAATACCCATTGATCGAATACGGATTGGATCATATGAAGATAAAGTGTCTATCAGGTCCGGGAATGAGAAGATGTTCACTTTGCTTGACAACTATAAGGCCAATACCATTCGGGAAGGCATCCAGGTACATGCGGTATTGGAACGGCTGAAAAGTAAAGAGGAATTACCTGCAGTACTGGATCAAATGCACACGGAAGGGCTAATTAGAGAATATGATAAACAGAGCATTCAGGAGAAAGTGAACGCATTGTTTGAACAATCTGAATTCAGCGCCTTTTTCGATCCGGAATGGGAAGTTTTTTCCGAAAGAGAAATAGCCAGCGAAGGAAGGCTGTATAAACCTGACCGGGTCATGGTAAAGGATGACCGAACCGTGGTGGTTGACTATAAACGTGAGAAAGAGCATTCGAAGCATCATAAACAACTGGGACAGTATGCTGCATTTTTGGAAAATATGGGATACAGAAATATTGAAAAATATCTGGTATATGTCAGAGACTTAAAGATTGTTAAGGCATGAAAGGGTTTATCAGCCATATTGTAGACCAACTGCCTTCAGATGAATTAGTTAATTTCCGTAATTACGCTTTTGTATTCCCATCCCGAAGGGCTTGCTATCATTTTCGAGAAGCTTTGTTGAAAAGATTTTCTGAGGAAACATTCTGGGTGCCAGAAATTTTAAGCATTGAAGATTTTATTGTTCGTTGCACCGGGAAATCTATCAGCAATGATATTGACTTGTTGTTTGCCTTATACGCTGCCTATAGCGATACTTACCTGCCTCCGCCGGAAGGTGAGGTTGACAAAGAGGAGCTGCCTACTTTCGATAAATTCTACGCCTGGGGACAGGTACTGTTAAAGGACTTTGATGAAGTAGATCGCTACCTGGTGAATGCAAAAGAAATTTACAGAAATCTGGAACAATTAGAGGAGCTGGAATCCAGGTATCAGGATAATGAAGAAGTTTTGTTTGCCTTGAAACGATTCAACCAGATGATGGGTAATGAGCCCACTACTTTAACCGTCAATTTTATTAACCAGTGGAGCAGGGTAAGCAAAACATATCACTCCTTTAAGCAGTACCTAACCAGTAACAAATTGAGTTACAGTGGGATGCTTTATGGTCAACTGGCAGAGCAACTCCAGGCTGGGTCTATAGATCTCCCGTTCGATCAAGTAGTGTTTGCCGGCTTTAATGCCTTATCGAAATCAGAGGAAGTAATAATAGGGAGTTTATTGGCGAATGATGCAGCTACTGTCTATTGGGATGCTGACCGGCTTTATATGGAGCATGAGGTGGAGGAAGCTGGCAAATTCATGCGCCGGAATTATAAAAAATGGCCTCCTTCAGAGCAAGTTCATTGGGTGATCACGGACATGTTAAAGGAACCCAAAAGCATTCAATTGATCGGTGGAGTACAGTCAGTGGGGCAGGCACAGGTGGTAGGTCAGTTATTAGCGCAATTGTCAGAGGAACAGCTGCAAAATTGCGGAGTAGTATTGGCGGACGAGGGACTGCTTTTTCCTCTTCTTTTTGCTTTACCTGAAAACATCCAGTCCCTGAATGTGACCATGGGCTACCCTACAAAGCACAGTCATTGGTTTGGTCTGGCAAACGCTTATATGGAATATCAATTGCATTTGCGAGGTAAAGCGCACAACGCATACGCTGAGGCCAGCTACGCCACCGATCTAATATCCAATCCGCTGATGCAAAGAGCTTTACCATCATTAAAGCAATTCTCATCAGCTTTAAACACCAAAAGCAAGTGGGTAGCGGTTTCTGCACTTATGGCTTTGGGGTCGTCTGAAACCCTTAAACTGGCCATGACCCCAAAGGAACGGGTCAGTGATCTGATCAGTTCGTTGGTAGAACTGATGATGGCTATTTATCAAAAACTCAGATTGGACCAACAGCTAAGTGACCTGGAAACGGAGTTTGCTTACCATAGTTTGAAACATATGATGCAGCTGGAGGAGCAGATCCAGAAGCACCATCAGCAATTGGAGCCGCGGACTCTTGCCAGGTTGATCACACAGGCTTTTGAACAGTTGAAAATTCCTTTTTCCGGTGAGCCCACCAAAGGGTTGCAATTAATGGGGTTTCTGGAAACCAGAGCGCTCGACTTTGAAAGAGTGATCCTGGTTTCAGCTAATGAAGGTAAACTTCCCAGGGGAAACAGGCACACTAGTTATATTCCTTATGCTGTAAGGAAGGCATTCAGACTGCCCACTTTTGAGGAACAGGATTCCATTGTTGCCTATCATTTTAAACGAGTGCTTCAAAGGGCCCGGGAAATTACCGTGTTGTACAATACTGAAGTTGCTATTGACGGATCAGGAGAAAAAAGCAGGTTTATATGGCAATTACTAGAGTCATTTCCAAAGGAGTCAATCAGTCAACAAGTTTATCAGATGTCGCTGTCCAAGCAGTTGGCAAGCGCAACCCTTGAGATTAAAAAAACCCCGAAAGTAGTTGAAATGATGCAGAAGTTTTTGGTTGACTCTGGCTTGGAGAAATCGTTGTCACCTACCGCCGTACGCCACTACCTTGATTGCAGCCTTCGGTTTTATTTCAGGTATCTGGTCAGGATCAGGGAAAGGGAAAAAGAGTCCGCAGAGCTTGATCCAAGAGACTTTGGTAATATTGTCCACCATGCTCTGGAAAGACTGTACCAACCACTTATCGGTGAAATTGTTACTAAAGATCGAATAAAAGAATTGCTGGATTCACAGGTCATAAATGAAGCTGTTGATTGGGCCATCAAAAGTCATTTTAAATCCTCCTTTTTAGTACTGGAGGGAAAAGACATACTTCATCAGCAGATCATACAAAAATTGATTTATAAAGCTGTAGAAAAAGACCGGTGGGCCACCCCATTCAAGATGATCGGAACAGAAATGACAATTTCTTCAGATTTGGAATTTAAACCTGGTAAAACTGTGCGACTGGATGGCACGTTGGATCGTATATATTCAGCCAATGAAACACTTCATATTGTAGACTATAAAACCGGCAAGGCAGACCTAAAGAGGATTAATCGAAATACATTTACCTTTGATGATTATGTGCAAATCCATTTTGAAGAACCGAGATATAAGTCAGGTTTTCAGGGATTATTCTATGGATATATGTGGAACCAAAATAACCACAGTACTGCTGTTAAACTGGGAGTATACCCATTGAAGAAAGTAAATGAAGGGATTCAATGGTTGAATGCAGGCTATGTGATCCCACCGGATGGTTTTAAGGAATTCGAGAGATTATTGATCGCTACACTGGAAGAATTATTTGATGAGGCGGTTCCTTTCAGCCAGACCGATGACCCCGACCGCTGTCAATTCTGTACCTATAAGGAGATCTGTCAACGCTAGGAGAGGACACCTATTGCATTCAGGTCATCAAAAGCAACCTTTAGTCGATCTATAAAACTTTGCTCCGCAGCCCTTAGCCAGGCACGCGGATCGTAGTGCTTTTTATTGGGAACATCATCACCTTCCGGGTTTCCTATTTGTGCCTGCAGATAGCCTTCTTTGTTCAGGTAGTAGTTACGTACACCATCCCAGAATGCCCACTGCATATCGGTGTCGATGTTCATTTTGATGGCTCCATACTCGATGGCTTCCCTTATTTGATGTTGAGGAGATCCGGACCCACCATGGAATACAAAATTTACAGGATTGTTGCCGGTGTGGAATTTTTGTTGGATGTAATCCTGGGAATTTTTTAAAATTTCTGGTCTTAATTCTACGTTACCAGGCTTGTAAACACCGTGGACATTTCCAAAAGCTGCAGCAATGGTAAACCGGTTACTCACTTCCATCAATTGTTCATAGGCGTATGCCACCTCTTCCGGCTGGGTGTAAAGGCGACTGCTGTCAACATCTGTATTGTCTACTCCGTCTTCTTCTCCACCAGTTACACCCAGTTCAATTTCCAGGGTCATGCCCATTTTGGTCATTCTCTTATGGTATTCCTTACAAATGGACACATTTTCCTCCAGAGGTTCCTCTGAAAGATCTATCATATGAGAACTGTATAGAGGCTTTCCATGCTTTTGGAAGAATTCTTCTCCGGCATCCAGCATGCCATCAATCCAGGGGAGTAGTTTTTTGGCGGCATGGTCCGTATGTAAAATAACCGGAACCCCGTAAGCTTCCGCCACATCATGGACATGGTGTGCACCGCTTATTGCACCAATAACTGCAGCTTTTTGTCCATCATTACTAAGCCCTTTACCGGCATTAAAATGAGCCCCTCCATTAGAGAATTGGATCATTACCGGTGAATTAACATCCCGGGCGGTTTCCAGTACCGCATTGACTGAATTGGAACCGATTACATTAACCGCAGGTAGCGCAAAATTTTGAGCCTGGGCATAACTTAGCAGGGTCTGGACTTGGTCTCCGTGAAGTACTCCCGGCTGGATGGCTTGTTTGATTTCAGCAGTGGTCATGAGGATAGATTTTGTGATTCTGATGAGGGGCAAATTTCCCAAAAAAATGCGCGTTAATGAATAAAAGTTAAGATTTTATTTGAGTTGAACATTTGTCCTTAGTTTGGAGGCTATTGCTTTAGCCTAAGCATTAAGCCAATCATAATCGATAGAAAGCAAGTTCTCTTCAATCTCTGCTACCCGTCCGGTCTCAATCCAAATACAATTATAAAAATTGCCTCCTACAGATGAGCGCTTTGAAGTCTTGCTCAAAACCATTAATTGTGGTCCGATTAGACCATTTGTTTCTCCATCGATCCAAGACTGTAAACGCACCACATTGCCTGGTTGAAACTTGTCCATGATATTAATTGTACCTGTTCTTGGGGCCACCCCATTAAAACAAAAATGCAACATCCTTAAGCGGAACATCCAGTTCAGGCACCATTACCCTGACAAGTATTTCCTTTTTATTCCTTAAAACAGGAATGACTACCTCTCTTGCAGTTTGATATGGGTAGTGAAAAAGAAAGATGGAGAGTGAGCAATGATTCATCTAGGTTATGAGATTTGCAGTCTGGCAAAATGATTTTAATAATCAGTCCCTGGGACGAGGATTGATAAAAATATCACTTAGTTCATTGTTATCCAGTATTTTCAATATCCCATCAAACTTATCAAAAGTATATCTTTCAATCCCGGAGCCGTTGGCGCCGCATCCCCCGCGCAATAAATGAGGGATTTGACTCTTGGCAAGGGTGTCATCGGTATCAAGCACCTGTTCGAAAATTGCCACTGGACGTTCCATCATGACCGCCCAGCCCATTTCGAATATAATACCTGAAAGTTGTAAGTCAAGCGGCCAGATCGCCATGTAGTAGGAACAATCATTAAACATTTCCATAACCTTTTGGTATTCTATCCTGTCTGGAGTAAATGATTTGTCTTTTTGCTGCTCTAACTCTTTAATAAATGAATTGACCTTTATGAATTTTTTTTCCTCCAAAAAGTGCTTTTCGATTTTTTTCACCACCTCTTTTAGCTCCTGAAACTGTTGAGCCGATACGGAATTAATCGGGCAAGATATAAACAGTTTTTTGTTTTCAGTAATACTTTGGGTACGCTTATATTGACGTTTTGCTTTTTGTTCCCCAAGCCAATTCCGAAATGATACTAGATTAAATTGACTATTAGGCAGCCGGTTAAAATTCAGGTTTTTGTCGGCAAGAAACGATCTGATTTCTGGTAAAATATCCTCCAAGCTCCTTTTAGGCATATTATTGTCGTCTTCCGCCCCTTGAAGCTCGAGCTCGTCAATTCTTCGTATGCATATACTGCCTCGAATAAGGTGACCCCCACTATCGATGTTGGTGTACTGCCCAATCGCCAATTCAATATCCATGTCTTCAGAAATATGCAAAGCAATTCTTAAGTTTCGGTTCACCCATTTTTTTACCGGACTGAATTTTAAATACACCACACCAGCTATTTTGGTAACACTGTCGTCAATTTTACCAATGTAATTGAGACTTGTATCTGTAGTGTCATTTATCAGATCTATAGAATTTAAATCTTTGATATTTAACTGGGCAATTGCGAATGATGGATTGCCGAAGCCTTCATTGTTATAAAAATACAACCACCACTTTCCCTTCAATCTGTTTTCAAGCCTGACAGCTTTTTCAGTAATAATTCTGATTGATTTCCTGTTTTGGATCTTTTTAATGTCGTTGTAATCAAGCTGTTTTATCCTGCAATATTCCCTGATGTTTTTGTAGCCCAGTAGCTCAAAAAATGAATGATAAACCTCGATTACAGCTATACCTTTGTTGAATGAGTTACATTTCTTATACAGAAAATCACTTAAGTCGGCATCAGGGTCTTGGTTTTTTTCTCCAAGTTTGTTCTTGATAATAGCACCGATTGAAAAATAATGCTCATCATCACCTGTCTTAGCAAAGAGGTGCTTGGAGAACCCACGTCGGGGGTAAAAAATATCTTCATCTGGAAAATTGCGAATTTTCTCACAGATTTCAAGATGTTCCGCATCAATTTCACCCATTTCAGCCATTTCACCCAGCGTATTCTTGTAGAATGTAAATAGATCTATCATCAACGTCTCGAATATATTCAGGCTAATTCTTTCCTTGTCTATCATTATGGATTAAAATAAGATTAAACAATAAAATATAGATAAATATATATAAATACTAGCAAAAACAAACATACGAAATAGAGGTTAAATAATATAAAAAAATATAGGAAAGTAATAAGTGGTTTGCAACAAAATTCCTTTCTAGCTTTGAAAACCAATCTTCACCAAAACCCCAACGCTATGCTGCCATCAACTATTTCGCTTTTATCAGAGGACCTGATTACTCTTGCTAAATTATCAAATCCTCAAATCGAATTGCTCAGGCTAACTGCGGCTCATTCAGATCCCCTGGTACTGAAAGATAATACTCAAGTACTGCCAATTTCCAAGGACGACTTCATCGGCGTTTTCGATTATCAATCCGATCACTACTTCTTATCAGATGAGCTTGTTTTCCGCGTTGGAAGTTTTTTCAATTTGGATCCTCCAAATATCATTGCCTTAATGTTGAAATCCCAGTGGGAACTCTTTTACTTTAACGCCCTAGCCCATTCCGGTAAAATCAAATTTGACTTTGCTTCGGAGCTTAAGAATGTTGATTCGATTTCAGAGCACATTGGCTTTTTCGAGCCGAGTGTAGAAATACTTTTGAACGCTACCAGCCTGCTCCCGAAAAAGAACGTGCTGCCTAAACCAATTAAGTTTTACTACCAGGATCTGATGGTTGGAGCTATTTTTCTGCAACCCAACAGTGCCATACACTATTCAGGTAGGCCCATTTCTGAAAAGACCATGTTGGATGATGCTTCGGAATTTCAACGCGCCACTTATCATGATCTAAAGCAGCTATGGCTGTTTAAATCTTCTGACTTCGATGAAAATCTATTTTTGTTAGAACGAAAGAAAAAAATCAATTTGGGCATCGAAGGTAAATATTTTAGGAGCTTCAACAGCCTTGAAACTGCCAAGGGAAAATTGACCTATTCCCTGGAGAAGTATAAGATGATCCTAAACCTCATTCCTGATCACCCTGATTTGTCGTTTAAGGAGTTGGTCCTTCATGCCAAAAAACAGCTGGTTGCTGCCAGGCAAGCTCGTAGCGACCTCCGCGATATGATTGCCAGAAGCAGCTACTACATCGACTTGGAAAACGGAGGTGGCAGCCTTTCATCGTTCTCGTCTGAATTTCGAAACAAATACTCAAGGGATTGCAAGAAATTGATACGTAAACTGTTTTTCCTGTTGCACCCGGACACCAGCCCAGATTATCTCCACCTAAGTAAGAAAAATAAGAAAACCATGGATGGTATTTGGCTGGATCTCATGAAATGCACGAAGAATGAGGTCTGTAGTTTCGCCCCTTCTATGATGCTCTATAGTTTACCGGACCTTGATCATCTTCAGGCTTTGTATCAACGCGTTTGTGGAATCCTGGAAATAGATCCGGAGGAAAAATATGATTTTGGGATCGACCGATTGGATTTCTTAATTCGCAAGGGTACTCCGCTGGAAGAGTTACTGGAGTTCTTTAAGTCTGAGATGGATCGAATCGAGCTCCACATGGCAAATATTGAGCTCATCCAGCTGGATTACACCAATGAGACGAAGTCCCAATTTTACCAGGAAGCGCTGGGCGATGTTGAGGGCCATTCTTTGAAACTTCAAAATGAAATCTCACAGTTGAAGCAGCAGATTGCTGATATCAAGCATGAAATACGCGCTGGACTTCAGGTAATACTAAATAATTAATCGATATGTCTCAAATGCTACCAATTAACTCTAATTCTGCTGTAGCCAAGTGGACCCCAGATAACTCAGTAGAGGCCCAGTTAAAACACCGCATATTCATTAATGGATTCATGGGGGTTCGGTCTGTCAATGTTACATCCAATAACAGATTTCTTATCATAACCTATGAACAAAGTCCGGAGATACGAATTGTTGACATGGCAAAACTGACCTTTCTGCAGGTTACATACCCAGGTCACACAGACTCAATCCGGATGACCAGTATTACCAGCGATAACCGTTCCTTTGTAACTGCTTCCTGGGACGGAACTTGGAAACTTTTTGACCTTCTCTCAGGAAAACTTCGCAAGAATTTGGTTGGTTTCGGAAGAAGCCCCTGTTGTTATATTGCTGGGAATCTTTTATTTACGGGTGCTTACGAATCTGATGTTGACCCCCGTTCAGGAAATACCGGTAGGTGTTGGGACCTTGATTCTGGCAATGCGGTTCACCGATACCCCCACTCAAATTTCAGCATTAACACCGAATGTATCGATATTATCTCTGATGGAGTTTTCGTGTACACAGGGAGTGATGACGGCAAAGCTCAGAAATGGAAAATCAATGGAGAGCCGGAACTAAAATATTTTGAATGTCAGGCATCAATTAGAAAGATCGCGATATCGGACAGTTTTTTTGCTGCTGCCTGCACTGACGGATTTGTGAGGCTAAGCAATAAGCATACTGGAGAGAGATTAAAGACCTTGAAACACAAAGCGTCGGATATCCGGGAGGTGAGAATTTCTCAGGACGAAAAAAAACTTTTTAGCGCTGATGAATACGGAAATATTTACTGCTATAGTTTGCCCAGCGGGCGTTTAGTCTATAGTCGGAAATTCCACACGGGGCCAATATGGAGTATTTGTCTGATGAATGAAGATCAGGTACTGGTTGCCGGAAGCTGTGACTCGACAGTTTCGTTTGTTTCTGTTGAAACTGGTAAACTTCTTGCCAGACTCTTTAATAATTCAGCCAAAGATTTTCTAATCACTTGCCCCCCTGACTCAACTGTTGCTAAAAACGGATTTTTCTGCACCAGCAATACCGGTCTTATTGAGGTATTTAGTAAAGAGGCTGGCGATGGTGCGTCAGATGCATTAAGCTTGGACGACCCAAGACGCGTTAACTACCTCAAAAAATGGAATCTTAGAAACCTGGTTTTGATAAGATTAAAAAACAATGGCGGATTTACCTCAGTTTCCAATAATTATAGTCAAAGGCAAGAAATGATCAGGCGGCTTAAACAAAAACCGCCGAACCTTTTGGATTCTAATTAACTCATGCGTTTGTCTGTGCTTCCATTAATAACATAATAGCTAAGTGGATCTTAAACAAAAAGAATATCGATTTGGTAAAGGCCAGAAAATCGTTTGCATAAGCATCGAATCCAGTTCCGCCCATAAATGCAGTTTGAAGTTAGGCGAGGTTTACACCATTCAAAATAAGTACAAATGTCAATGCGGTTCTGACCAATTGATACTCAATGAAGAAACGTATGGTATTTACATGGTCTGTCAATGTGGGCATGAAGCAAATAGAACCCAATCATATTATACCTGGAGATTTAGGCCTTACATGGTGTCGTGAATAAAACGTAATATTTTTGGCGGTGTTTTTTCAATCACCAATCAATTAATCAACTGTTCAGATGTTCAATTGTTCAGTTGGTCAAATGTTCTATTGTTCTGCTGTTCTATTGTTCCCATTGTTCCCGCTGCTCCCAATTATTGCATAAAAAAAACCCCGCAGCGCGGGATTTTTTTGTGATTCATTTTATCTAAACAGAAGCCTCTACCTGAGCATCTAACTTTTGAGAAAGAACGCTTTTTGGAACTGCTCCGATTTGTTTGTCTACAATTTCTCCTCCTTTGAAAACCAAAAGGGTTGGGATACTGCGGATACCAAACTTAGCAGATACTCCGGGGTTGCTGTCTACATCCACTTTTCCTATAACCGCTTTTCCTTCGTACTCAGCAGCCAATTCCTCCACCACCGGTCCGATCATTTTACAAGGACCACACCACTCTGCCCAAAAGTCAATAAGTACCGGCTTATCCGATGCGATAATTTCTTCGAAGTTCGCATCGGTTATTTCAATTGTTTTACCCATGATTATTAAATATTTAAAATGTTCTAATTCCAAGCAATATGTCGCAAATATAGTGCTAATTATTCTTGACGAAAATTTCTAATGTCAAACTGTCAGATAAAACCGTAACTTTGACTGATTAGTTCAGAATCTTATAGGAAATTTCAGAAAGCTGATCCAATTCCGCCATTAATTCATTTTGTGGTTTTACCTGAAATTTCCTGGACAGCAACTCTACTTCAATATTCTCCTGCATATCAGCCACATTCAGCTTGAGTTGACAGGGTCCGGGATACTCCTGACTTAATGATTCGAGTTTTTTTACCAGGTCCTGGGTTATATCGTGAAGTTTGACTTGCAACAGGATCCCTTTACTCATTTTGTCCCTGATTTCAGCCAGCAACTGGATGTTATAGGGTCTGAACTCCCACACGCCTGGTTGTTTATATCTCTCTATTACTTGCCCTTCTAAATAAATGAAACAACCAACTCCCAACAAGTGCCGGAATTTTAGATATTCTTCGCCGAACATTGCCATGTCCAGGGAATCTTCAAAATCTTCAACGCTAAACAGACCAAATGGATTGCCCTTCTTACTGATCCGTTCATCGAGTTTGCTAACAATACCGGCTATGGCAACTTTCTCTCCTTTGTGCTCATCGATCTTGTCGACGGTGCAAGTGCAAAAATGTTGAATGTCCAATTTGAATTGTTCCAGAGGGTGGCCCGATATATAAAACCCTACCACTTCTTTTTCGATCTTTAGTTTTTCTAATTCGCTATAGGGTTCACTATAAGGGACTTTTGGCAGGGGAATGTCAACGCCGCTATCACCACCAAACAGGGAGACCTGTGAAGCATTCTTTTCATCCTGTACCCGATTTCCAAATCTTATTACTTTTTCGATCAGACTGCTTTCTCCATTTTCCGCAGTCAAATACTGTTGTCTATGTAGTCCTTCAAAGCAGTCAAATGCACCAGCCATAGCCAAGCTTTCAAAGGTCTTTTTGTTTACCGTCCGTAGATTTACACGCTGGGCAAATTGAAAAACATCATCATAGGCGCCTGATTCTTCTCTCTCGGATATTATAGCTTCAACTGCAGCTTCCCCGGTCCCCTTAATGGCGCCTAGTCCAAAACGGATCTGACCCTGCACATTTACCTCAAAGTGCAGACCACTTTCATTGATGTTTGGTCCCAATACTTTAATACTCTGGCGCTTACACTCATCCATAAAAAAAGTGATCTTTTCAAGATTATTTTGATTGTGCGTTAACACACTGGCCATATATTCAGCAGTATGGTGTACTTTCAAATAGGCGGTTTGGTAAGCTACAATGGAGTAGGCTGCGGAGTGACTTCTATTAAACCCGTATTCCGCAAAACGTTCCATGATATCGAAGATCTCGCTGGCTTTATCCTCGGAAACCTGGTGCATTTCACCCGCTCCTTTTAAGAAGATTGCCCGCTGTTTTTTCATTTCCTCGATATCCTTTTTTCCCATAGCCCTGCGCAACAAATCGGCTTGTCCCAGAGAATATCCAGCCATAATCTGGGCTGTTTGCATGATCTGTTCCTGATATACCATAATGCCGAAGGTGTTTTTCAGAATAGGCTCCAGAACCTTGTGTGGATATTCAACTGCCTCCTTCCCGTGTTTTCTTGCTATGTAATTTGGGATGAACTGCTTAGGTCCTGGGCGATACAAGGCATTCATGGCGATCAGATCCTCAATATCGGAGGGTTTAAGTACCTGAAGATATCCTCTCATTTCACCTGACTCAAACTGAAAAGTACCAATGGTTTCACCACGTTGATATAACTTGTAGGTCTTTTCGTCATCCAGGGGTATCTTGTCGATATCTATAGATAAGTCCTTGTTCTTCTCAATTAATTTCAGGCAATCTTTAATGATGCTCAGTGTCTTTAGTCCCAGGAAATCCATCTTAAGCATACCAGCACCTTCGATCACCTTTCCATCAAACTGGGTTACCAATAAATTGGAATCCTTAGAAATACATACGGGTATATACTCCGTGAGGTCATCCGGGGCAATGATCATACCGGCAGCATGGATCCCGGAGTTCCGTATTGACCCTTCCAGTTCTTCAGCCATTTCCAACACCTTCCCACGGCTATCACTTCCCTTACGGATGGCTTTCAATTCAGGGACTTTCTCATATGCTTTGGCAAGTGTGATCCCCGGCGGCTTGTCCGGTACTAGTTTAGCCAGGGCCATAGCTTCCGGTAAAGGAAGTTCGGTTACCCGGGCCACATCCCTGATGGCCAGTTTAGCGCCCATGGTGCCATAGGTGATTATTTGTGCTACCTGGTTCTTTCCATATTTTTCCACCACATAGTCAATTACCAACTGGCGACCTTCATCATCGAAATCTGTATCGATATCAGGCATGGTGATCCTTTCAGGGTTCAAAAAACGTTCAAACAGTAACGAATATTTAATGGGGTCAATGTTAGTAATACCGGTACAATAGGCCACCACAGAACCGGCAGCGGATCCGCGTCCCGGGCCGATCATCACACCGCGGTCACGGCCGGCTTTTATCAAATCAGCTGTGATCAGAAAATATCCCGCAAAACCCATGGTCTTTATGATGTGCAATTCGTGCTCAATGCGTTCTTCCACCTCTGCAGTTAATTCACCATATCGTCTGGGTGACCTGGCCCCCTGATAAGTTACCTGCCGTAGGTAATCGTCTGTGCTATCAAAGTCAGAGGGCAAAGGGAAATTCGGTAAAAGGATGTCCCTGGTGAGTTTTGGGGTGTTGATCTTATCAACGATTTCATTGGTATTATCAATCGCTTCTGGAACGTCCTTGAACAAAGTGATCATTTCAGCCTGTGTCTTGAAATAAAATTGGTCATTTGGGAAACCAAAACGGTACTCTTTCGATCCAAACCCAGATCCTTTCCAGATGGGTTTGCTCTGGAATTCTCCGGTGTTTACACAGAGCAATATATCATGGGCATTGAAATCTTCTTGATCTACATAATGTGAATCGTTAGTAGCAATGATCTTAACACCATGTTTTTGAGCAAACTTCAACAAAGTAGCATTTACCTGCTGTTGCTCAGCCAGGCCATGTCGTTGTAATTCTACATAATAATCTTCTTCAAACAGATCCAACCACCATTTGAAAAGTTCTTCGGCCTCCTCCTCGGATTTGTTCATAATGGCCTGTGGGATCTCGGCCCCCAAACAACAGGTAGTGGCAATCAGCCCCTGGTGATATTTTAGTACTAACTCCTTATCGATTCGGGGCCACTTGCTGTACAATCCATCCATATACCCCAACGAACACAATTTCGATAGATTTTTGTAGCCCTGTTCGTTCTTGGCCAGCATAAGCTGATGGTACCGTTCATCACGTTTTTCTTTACTGAATTGCTTCTTATGCCTGTCAGGGACCAGATAAAATTCACATCCAACTATGGGCTTTACATTGTACTTATTGGCTTCCGCCACAAACTTGAATACCCCAAACATATTGCCGTGGTCGGTCAGTGCCACTGCGGGCATACCGTCCTCTTGGGCTTTTTTGAGCATTTCGGGAATTTTGGACGCACCATCTAGTAGAGAAAACTGCGTATGACAATGTAGGTGAGAAAAAGTGGGCATATACAACAAAAATTGACCCTAATTTAGGGTTAAAAAATTACTGATTGAAGCCCAACTGACTTTTAATTTAAGGCTATTTACAGACCGCTGATTCTTAGCACTTTCTTGGTTTCAAAAAAGATTTCATGAAAGATCTTTGCTAATGGGAACACCTCGACCCTTGAAGTGACTTCTTTGATCTCCTCCCTTAAATCTCCTCCTTTTAAATACAGGATCTGGCCTTCGGGAAGGATGTTTTTCTGTACCCATGGAATGAATCTGTTAAGCCGGGTAACTGCACGGCTTATTACATAGTGGTATGTGCCATTGTGCTGTTCTGCTCTAATCTGCTCACAACTGGCATTCTTAAGCCCCAGTTGATGGATCACCTCGTTTACGATCTTGATTTTTTTCCCAATAGAATCGACAAGATGAAATTGTGTTTGGGGAAAAATAATAGCCAAGGGAATTCCGGGGAATCCTCCTCCGGTACCCACATCAAGTACCTTATCTCCAGGATTAAACCTATTTATTTTTGCAATACCCAAAGAATGCAAGACATGGTTTTGGAAAATACTGTGGATGTCCTTACGGGAGATTACATTAATACGCTGGTTCCAATAATCATAAAGATCACCGAGGGCCAGAATTTGATCTTTTTGAAGTGAAGTAACCTCAGGAAAATACCGGAATACAATTTCAGGCCCAGGAATAAAATCCATGGTTTAAATGTGGTCTTTTTTGCCCTTTACCAGTTCGTACATCAACTCTCTGGCCCGGTGTAGCTGAGCTTTTACTGTTCCAAGTGGAGCTTCCAGCTCTCTGGCTATTTCATCATACGAGAGTTCCTCGAAATATCGCAGGCGCACTAGTCGTTGATACTTGGGTGGAAGCTTCCCTACAAAAAGATGCACAAGTTCAATTTTCTGCACTTTTATGGCCTCTTCCTGGGGGTCCAGATTGTGATCTTCCAGATCGATATTCACGTTGTCGCCATCATCATTTTTCAGGGAGGTATTAAGACTGAAGGTGTCTAGTTTTTTCTTTCTTATGAAATCGATGGTATTGTTGGTGGCAATGCGGAACAACCAGGTGCTAAAGGTGAAGTCTTTTTTGAATTTGTGTAGATTTCTAAAGGCTTTAGCAAATGCTTCTATGGTTAAATCCTCAGCATCATCCACATTTCTGATCATTTTTAATACCATATGATACACAGGGGTCTTGTATCGCTTCATTAACTCAGCATAGGCTTTTTCATCGCCTTCTTCTACAGCGCGATCGATTAAGTTAAAATCTTGTAATGCCTTGTCAGAGAACTGTTTCAATGCCAATTAACTTTGCTACTCGTCCACGCTGCTATGCCAGTATATAAATAGAATAGGCTGTATAAAAAATCCAGGAAAGGCACCTGACCGATATCAAAGTGCTCTCCAAATTTTCGAGATGATTTCTCTATCACCCAAGAAAGTGCGAGTTGACGTACTAGAAACCCTGCAACCACCCAGTATACTAACGTTGATGTTATTAGCAAACTTACTAAAGAACTCCAAAATATTATATGAGTAGCTGAGAATATGCCCAAAACTAGCTGGTGCTTCACAGTGTAGTATTTTCCCACTGAAAGGTGTCGTTTCTTCTGTCTGAAATATGCGCTCCAGGTTTGTTTTGGTTTGGATTCCATAAAGGAATCAGGATCTAAACAAACTGAGGTGTTCTCTCCGGTGGCATATTTATTGACAAACAGATCATCATCACCACCGGTGACATGGAGCACGTCTTGCAGCCCTCTTACCTGTCTAAAGTATGATTTCCGATAACAAAGATTGCGCCCTACGCCCATGTAGGGGTTTTTGTTTAGCGCTCTTGAAAAATATTGGATGGCCGTTATTGTGGTCTCATAGCGAATCAATTTATTCAAAAGGCCAGGATGTCTTTCATATCCAGAGTAGCCCAGTGCAATTTTTATGTCTCCCTGAAATTTTTCAGACATAAGACTAATCCAGGAGTTGGATACCGGGCAACAGTCCGCATCGGTCAACAATATTAAGTCGTGTGCTGCGGCATCAATGCCCTTTAACAACGCATGCTTTTTGGGATTTTGGCCCTGAGGGCAATTTGAAACAAATATAAAATTAAGAGTTAATCCAGGAAAACTCAGGCTTTTCAGCCATTCCTTGGTGCCATCGTCTGAACGATCATCTACTATTATTAATTCGTAAAAAGGGTGATTCTGAGATGCAAGGGCTGGTATCAGATGTTTCAGGTTAGGAAGCTCATTGTGAGCACAAATAATCACGGAAACAGCTTCCGATTTAGCAACGGAAGACCCGTGGCGATGGTTCGGGCCAGTATAAAATGCCAAGGAGGAAAAAACACGCAACAACCAGATTAACTGCAGCAGGGTGCTAACTAGAAAAACAATGAATATTAGGTTCACAACCGCCATTCGGTATACAGCTAAAAATAGCAATATATTAACAATTATCGCCTATTTTTGCCCCGATTATGATTTCCTTTCAAGTAGGAATGTCCGACCCCCAAAGTCAGGCACGCTCTGGTAAAATTACTACAGCTCACGGTTTCATAGATACTCCAGTTTTTATGCCCGTGGGAACTGCTGGAACGGTCAAGGCTGTGCAGCAACGAGAGCTAGTCGAAGATATTAAGGCTCAGATAATTCTGGGTAATACCTATCACCTGTACATGCGGCCCGGTATGAAAGTTATTGAATTGGCGGGGGGCTTACATAAATTTATGGGGTGGAACCATCCAATTTTAACCGACAGTGGCGGTTATCAGGTCTATTCTCTTGCACAATCAAGGAAGATCGAAGAGGAGGGTGTCACATTCAATAGTCATATTGATGGTACTAAGTATAACTTTACACCAGAGTATGTGATGGACCTTCAACGTATCATAGGAGCTGATATTGTTATGGCCTTTGACGAATGTACACCCTATCCATGTGACTACAATTATGCAAAAAGCTCCATGGGGCTAACACACAGATGGCTGGCACGGTGTAAGGAGCATTTTAAGAATACTCATTCCAAATATGAGTATGCACAAAGTTTATTCGGGATTGTTCAAGGAAGCGTATACCAGGACCTTCGTCGGGAATCAGCTGAAGCAGTAGTAGACATGGACTTTCCGGGAAATGCTATCGGAGGATTGTCAGTAGGAGAGCCAACGGAAATGATGTATGAAATGACCTCAGTTGTTTGTGATTTACTGCCCAGGGACAAGCCACGCTACCTCATGGGAGTGGGTACTCCAGCAAATATATTAGAAAGTATTGCCCTGGGAATTGATATGTTTGATTGTGTTATGCCTACGCGCAATGCCAGAAATGGCATGATCTTTACATCTGAGGGCATAGTAAATATTAGAAATAAAAAATGGAAAAATGATTTTAGTGCCGTTGATGCGCAATTAGGAGGATATACCGGAGCGCAACATTCCAAAGCATATTTACGTCATCTAATACAAAGCAATGAAATTTTGGGCGCTCAACTAACGAGTCTTCAAAATCTGACTTTTTATTGTTGGCTCATGGGTGAAGCCCGGAACAGAATTGAAAATGGCACGTTCAGTACATGGAGAGGGCCAATGGCAGAAAAATTGATGCGAAGACTTTAGAATATGAAGATCCTTGACCGCTACATATTGAAGCAGTTCCTTACCAGTTATCTATTTGTAGTATTGATCCTGGTAGCGGTGATTGTAGTCATTGACATCACCGAAAAAAGTGATGACTTTATGAAACATCAGCTGACATTCGGTCCAATAGCCAGGTATTACTTAGATTTTATACCATGGATTACCAATCTGATCACTCCAATTACCATTTTTATTGCCGCGGTATTCGTTACCTCAAAAATGGCAAATCATACTGAGTTGGTGGCGATTCTTGGTAGTGGGGTGAGTTTTCCCAGATTGCTGGTCCCCTATTTTATTGGTGCAACTTTAATCGCTTCAGTCAGTTTTTACTTGAATGGTTGGTTGATACCCAAGTCGGATAAATCAAGGGTGGCATTTTTAGTTGAGTATGCCCATAAACCCTATAACTTCAGTCAAAACAATATCCATATTAAAGTTGCTCCTGAGAGCTATATGTACTTGAAGAACTATAATAATCACAGCAAAGTAGGCCATCAGTTTACCCTCGAAACGGTGCGAAGTAATGAATTGCATCAGAAATTGACCGCACGTCGTGTAAGCTGGAATGAGGAATTAGAAAAATGGAAAGTACAAGATTGGACCCTAAGAGAATTTGATGGCCGCAATGAATACATCACCAGTGGGAAGGAATTGGACACACTGCTTAATATCAGCCCAAAGGATTTTGAAAGCAGTAAATATAGGGAACAAACGCTCACTTTAGATGAGCTAAAAAGTACCATTGAATTGCTAAAGTCGAGAGGAGCGGACAATGTAGAAGTGTATGTGGTGGAGAAATATTTGAGATACATGTCGCCCTTTGCTATTATCATTCTCACCTTTATGGGAGTGATCGTTTCTGCAAGAAAATCACGAGGTGGTGCGGCATTTCAAATCGCCTTGGGATTTTTTATTGCCTTTATCTTCATTATTTGTGTTATGTTAAGCAGGGAATTTGCATTAAAGGGGGTGGTAAGTCCATTTATAGGCGTTTGGATGCCAAATATATTTTTCACTTTGGTTGGTCTGCTTATGTATCGAACCGTGCCCCGTTAGATGACCAGTACCAGAGACTACCTGGAGCTACATTTCATTGTACTATTGTGGGGGTTCACCGCTGTTCTGGGAGTATTAATTTCTATTCCGGCAGTGGAGCTAGTATTTTATCGCACACTATTTTCCGCAGCATTGTTGGGCCTGTTGCTTTGGTATCGAGGTATTGGTTTCAAATTAGGGAAGTATCCTACCATATACATGATACTGACGGGTGTATTGATCGGCGCTCATTGGATAACTTTCTTCCTGGCAGCCCGAATTGCCAACATCTCTGTCTGCCTGGCAGGCTTTGCCACTATCGCCCTGTGGACCAGTATTTTGGAGCCCCTGATTCTGTCAAAGCGGTTTCAGTGGTACGAATTATTGTTAGGATTGATCATGATACTGGGCCTGTATGTAATATTCCGTTTTGAGTTTGAACATGCGTGGGGATTAACTTTGGGGGTGATTTCGGCATTCCTGGGATCTCTTTTTACGGTACTCAATGGCCGGTTCACTCACCGGTTTGATCATTATGCCATTACCTTTTATGAAATGATCGGAGCCACCTTAAGTATAGCGCTGATTTTTCCCTGGTACCATGATTGGCAAGCTGAAGGTTTGCAACTAGTACCCACTGCCCTCGATTGGATATATCTATTGATATTGGCGGCGGTGTGTACAGTATATGCTTATTCCATAGCTATTGAATTGATGAAAAGAATCTCGGCTTTTGCCATAAACCTGACAGTTAACCTGGAACCAGTTTATGGAATAATTTTAGCGGTAATTATATTTGGTGAAAAAGAAAAAATGACCCCCGGGTTCTATTGGGGCACTGGGATCATACTGTTGGCAGTATTGTCATATCCGTTGTTTAATAAGCTCCTTCGGAGCAGTGATAAGTTATAATTCCTGCTCCCAGACTAAATGGTCTGCCCCAAACCAACTTGTAAGGGTTGGCTTCTCTTGAAATATCCCATAAACCGAAGATCCGGATCCACTTAAACTGGCATAAAGAGCCCCAAGTTTCAATAAAATTTCTTTGGTTCTGACGAGTATGGGAAATTGCTTGAATACCGGGGCTTCGAAGTCGTTGATGATCAACTGTGGCCATTGTGCAATGTTTTGGGCTAAGGCTTCTTTTAAGTCTGATGAAGGTGTTTTGGGTTTTAACATGGAATACGCTTCTGCAGTATTAACTTGTATGGGTGGGGTTACTACTACCAGAAAACCTTCTGGAAAGGAGAATTCAATATCTTCCAATTCATCTCCTTTTCCGGTGGCTATTACCGGTTTGCCTTCTACAAAAAAGGCGCAATCACTGCCCAATTTGGAAACTAACTGACGTAAATCCTCATCTGATAATGGCAAATCAAACATATTTCGTAGCCCCACTAGTGTAAACGCAGCATCAGATGAACCACCTCCTAATCCTGCTCCAATAGGTACAATTTTATGTAGATGTATGTGAACTGGTGGTATATTGAACTTGTCCTTAATAAGATGATAAGCTCGGAAGCAAAGGTTGCCCATGGGACTGTCTGGTATGTCCAAACCGCTGCTGGTAAACCTTAGCTCTGCTTCCTCTATAAGTTCCAGCACATCGCACCAACCAATCGGACACAAACAGCTGATAATATCATGGAACCCATCATGCCTTTTTGCAATAACCTGCAAACCCAGGTTGATCTTGGCATGGGGAAACAATACCATGAGAGTTAAGTTATTTAGTCAAGTCTTTGATTAGTTCCCTGGTAATTCCCGAGCTGGAAAAACCGCCATCATGCATCAGATTTTGCATGGTTACTTTACGGGTAAAATCAGAGAACATCATTACCACATAATCCGCGCACTCTTCCCCGGTTGCATTGCCCAGGGGAGACATCTTTTCTGCATAGTCAAAGAACATGTCGAAACCTCCTACACCGGTGCCTGCGGTAGTCATGGTGGGTGACTGTGAAATAGTGTTCACCCTCACTTTGTTCTTCTTGGCAAAGAAATAGCCGTAACTTCGGGCAATGGATTCCAGTAGGGCTTTGGCCTGAGCCATATCGGAATAATCCGGGAAGGTACGTTGGGCAGCAATATAACTGAGTGCCAGGATCGACCCCCATTCATTCATAGCATTCAATTTGTCTGCAGTTTGAAGCACTTTGTGAAATGAAAGACCTGATATATCCAGAGTGGTCTGGAACCAGTTATAGTTTAGGTCCCCATAGGGTTTTTTCTTGCGTACATTGGGACTCATCCCAATTGAGTGTAGTACAAAATCAATTTTCCCGTCTAAGGTTTCCATACTTTTTTTGAACAGGGTTTCCAGGTCCTCGACAGAAGTGGCATCTGCTGCTATGATTTCAGCGTTACAGGTTCTTGCTAGATTTTTTATCTGCCCCATTCTTATGGCAATGGGTGCATTGCTAAGAGTGAAACTGGCCCCCTCTTGGTGGGCTTTTAATGCCACTTTCCAGGCGATAGATCTTTCGTCTAGTGCTCCAAAGATGATTCCCTTCTTTCCTTTAAGTAAATTATAGGCCATAGTTTTACGTCAACATTAAATTTTGCCCAATATAGTAAACTCTGGTAAAACCCCGAACACCGAACACCGAATGAACACCGAACGCCGAACACCGAACATCGAGCGCCGAACACCGAACATCGAACATCGAACACCGAACGCCGAACGCCGAACAAGAAATGTCAAACAATTTCCCAAATCCTAAATCCGCCAATCAATTAATCAGCTGCTATACTGTTCAATTGCTCAATTGCTCACGTTGTTCTCCTGCTCCCATTGTTCCCAGCAATTCTTTGGCGTTGGCAAATGCAATTTCAGAGGGATTGTGTCCGCCCAACATCTTGGCAATTTCTTTTACTCTTTCCTCTCCCTGTAGTTTTCTGATTCCACTGGCGGTGGTATCATCATCACTCTCTTTATAAACATAGTAGTGGTGGTCACCCTTGGCTGCAAACTGCGGTAAATGGCTGATGGTCAATACCTGGTGGTTGCGGGCCATTTCATGCATCATTTCCACCATTTGTAAAGCCACTTCCCCAGAGATTCCACTATCAATTTCATCAAAAAGCATGGTAGGAAGTGACACTTTGTCTGCCATCAGGTACTTCACACAAAACATCAGTCTTGAGAATTCTCCTCCCGAGGCTACTTTACTGATGGGCTGAGGAGCAATTCCCTTATTGGCGCTGAATGTCCATTGGATATCATCCAGACCATTGGAACCAGGTTCTGTTTGATGACAGGAAATGGTGAGGTTGCTTTCTGGCATACCCAATTTGCCAAGCAGGTCCTCAATGTTCTGCCTAAAGGATGGGAATATTTGCTTTCTACTGTCAGATAACCGGAGGCCAACTTCCATCAGTATTGATTCGGATTCCTTGATCTGTTGTTCCATTTTCTTCAAAGTGTCACCCAAATGAACCAACTGTGCAGATTCACTGGCCAGGATATCCTTAATATTAATTAATTCCTGTACGCTATCAACATTGTGTTTTTTTTGTAATCGGTAGATGTTATCCAGACGAGATTTCAAGGTTTCGATTTCTGCCGGATGGTGCGCAACCTCCTCATCTAACATTTGCAATTCCTGAACGATGTCTTTGAGTTCTATCAAAGAGCTCTCCAATCGGTTCTGGAGGGTTAGGTATTGTCCTGAGTAGTCCCGGATCTTAGCCAACATATGGGTTGCCGCCGCCAACTGTTCATTGGCACTATAATCACCTTGGTCCAGGAATTGTAAACTGTTTTGGATTTGTAACTTAATTTCCTCAGCGTGCTCCATTAATTGCAAGGAATCTTCAAGTGTTTCTTGTTCTGAAGGATCCAAAGCAGCTGCTTCCAGTTCTCTCAATAAAAATTTTTTGTAGTCGGATTCTTTTTGTTGCTCCCGGGATTTGGTTAGAAGTTTTTGTTGTTCCTCTTTAAGCGACACCCATCGCTCATAGGTCTTTTGGTACTTAGTGAAAATGGCCTTGTTTTGTCCAAAAACATCCAGAACGTTCAACTGAAATTTCTTTGCACTCAGCTGCAATGTATCATTCTGAGAATGGATATCCAGCAGATGAACACCCAGCGACTTTAGCGATTCAAGGTTAACCGGAGAATCATTTATAAATGCCCGGGATTTCCCACTGGTACTAATTTCACGCCTAATAATGGTTTGAGAATCATAATCCCAGTTATTTTGAAGAAATAGCCCTTGGAGCGCATAGTTTGTAATGTTAAATGTGCCCTCAATAATGCATTTATGCTCTTTTTGTAGCAGTACTTTGGTATCCGCCCGTTTACCCATTAACAGGCCAATAGCTCCTACCATAATAGATTTACCAGCGCCCGTTTCACCGGTAATTATACTCAACCCTGAGGATGGTTGCATTTCCAGATGCCTAATCAGGGCGTAGTTTTTAATGAGTAGATTGCTGAGCATGCACCTAAGTTAAGCAGAAAAGAAAAAACCAGGAAATGAATTAGTTCCCGATGATGGATTCGTATTTGGCAGTGTTACTGGGATCCAGTTCTTTCACAATTTCATAGGCCCCACGCCGGACCTGGATATTGCCTTGTGAAAACATACTGGTAATTTCATCATTCTTGGCGTCAAAAAATGAGATAATAAGTATGGAGTTGGGCTTCCTCTTGGATGCTTGTTGCAAGTCCTTTAACACTTGAAAGATCAGTCGCCTGGCTTCGTCAGGGTTTTCATTGAATTTATCCAGTGCCAAGCGATGGTAGTTATAAATTGCCTCCCGAACAGTTACCAGTTGCTGACTGTTCAAATTCTCCGATAGCCAAAAACGATTGCGAAAATTGCCTTCAAACTGCGACCATCCCGGACGATTGGAAGGTTGGCTATTGGTAACGGTTACCTGGGCTTTTTCAAAATAAGGAGTACCACCCAGCTTTTCAAACGAGTCATAATCCAGTCCTATGATCACATATGCATAAAATGCCAGCATAGATGTAATATTGTTTCTGAAGTTGGTGTCATTGAATTCCAGGGGTTGGGATTCAGTATATTGAAATTGCCAGTCGCGATCGGCAAAATTAAATATCAAAGATTCATAATTAGTGTTGAAAATAGGCCTTGATGATTGAATCTGCACTGATGCAGTAAAATTGCTTACAGCAGGCCGACTTTCGATGGTAATGATCATGTTGCAGTTGATCTTCTCGGAATTAGTAAAAACCGCGTTGGTCCACCTTCGTCCATTCATAAATTGAAAAAACGAGCTTTCCATGTCTTTGAAAATCCGTCTCTCAGTGGTCTCTACCTGAGGGCTCACATTAACAATTACATTGCAGTTTAACTCCTGCCCGTAAATCTGAGAGCAGAACAACCATAGGAAAGGCAGGAATCTAGTTTTTTGGAAAAGTAAGGATATGTTGGACAATGTCATGTGCTACGTCCTTTTTTGATTTTAACTCAAATTTGATCGGGTTATTGTTCCCATCGATAATCGTTATATGATTGGTGTCATGGGCAAATCCTGCCCCCTCATCACTTAGCGAATTGAGTACAATAAAATCCAGGTTTTTCTTTTTCAACTTTTTTATGGCATTTTCTTCTTCTTCATCTGTTTCCAAGGCAAATCCCACAGTAAACTGGTGCTCTTTTTTTAACTTTCCCATCTCAAGTGCGATATCCGAGGTGGCTTTCACCTTAATTTCCCTGAAATCTGCGGTTTTTTTAATCTTTTTGTGAGATTTCTGTGACGGAGTATAATCAGCTACTGCGGCTGCGAAAATAGCGATGTCACAGTTGGGAAATACATTTGAAACAGCCCTGTACATTTCTTCCGCATCTTTCACTTTAATAAGCTCAATGTTGGGATCCTCCAACTCCAGCGATGTGGGGCCACTTACCAGTGTCACAGATGCACCTAAATTGGCCAATTGTTGCGCTATGGCATAACCCATTTTGCCACTGCTATAGTTGCCAATAAATCTGACTGGGTCGATTTCTTCATAAGTAGGTCCGGCAGTAACCATGGCTTTTTTACCAGCTAATGGATTATTAGAGTCGAAATGATTTTCAAGTAATTCTGTTATTTCTTCAGGTTCTGCCATTCTTCCGGTACCTATCAGGCCGCTGGCCAATTCACCATATTTGGCTTCAATCACTTGATCACCAAACTCTTTAAATCGTTGCAGGTTTTTTTGTGTACTGGGATGCCGGTACATGTCCAGATCCATGGCTGGCGCCCAGTAGACCGGACATCTTGCTGATAAGTAGACTGCGGTCAACAAATTATCACAAATGCCCTGACTACATTTAGCCATGGTGTTAGCACTTGCCGGAGCAATGACCATGACTTCAGCCCATAACCCAAGATCTACATGATTATTCCATACCTGACCTTCTCCATCATGGAAATCGATCAAGACTTCTCTTTTTGATACAGTGGATAGCGTGAGAGGGGTTATAAACTCTGTGGCGGCTTGAGTCATTACTACTTGAACCTCGGCCCCGGCCTTTATTAGCAAGCGCACTAGAGAAGCAGATTTGTAGGCAGCTATGCTGCCACAAACTCCCAGTAGGATCTTTTTTCCACCAAGCATGGAATGAAATCGACTAGTCGATGGTTGCTTCTTCCTCTTGTTCCGGTATCCTGAACCTTATTTCTCCTTCCAGGAATTCCTCGGTAGCTATGGTAGAAGGTTTCGGCAATCGTTCGTAGAATTTTGAGATCTCAATTTGTTCTCTGTTCTCAAAAACTTCCTCCAGATTGTCCACAGTTGAGGCAAATTCAGCCAATTTACCACTTAACTCCTCACGGATCCTGGTGGAAAGCTGACGTGCCCGTTTCGAAATGACCGCTACTGATTGATACAGATTACCAGTTGGTTGAGCAATTTGATCCATATCACGGGTGGCAATTGATGCTTTAGACATATTAATTATTTTTTGATTCTAGAACTTTGTTTTTTGAAGTGAATTCATTCATCCATTTCCTGCATTCATTATTAATGCGCTCTGCTTCTTTTGTAAAGTTACTATCTGAATAGTTCTGAATGAAATAATCATAGATTTCTATTGCTTTTACATACCGTTCCTTCTGTTTAGAAGATATTGAACGTTTTGCATATACATACTGTGACTCTAACTTTAAAAAGTTTACTTCTTCGTTGTACTGGCTATCCGGATAGTCCTTACTAAAATTCTCCAAGGTAATTACCGCAGAATGGTGTTTCGATAATTTTTTATATAACAGAGCATTGTTATAGGCTTTGGTCTCTAGTTTTCGCTGTAATTCATTTATAGTTGCCGTAGCTTGTCCAGTATATTTAGTATCGGTATATAGGTTTAGAAATTGTTGCATGGCCCCGATTGCTTCTGATGAACTCGACTGGTCCAATTCTTCTACTGGAGAGTCTAGAAACAGGGAGTAGGCATGCATATACATGCTTTCCATGGCAAATTCACTCCTGGAGTAGGTCTCATAAAATGATTTAAAATAAAAAGCGCTCTCCACATAAAGACGTTGATGAAAATGGCAGTATGCGTAGTAAAAATTGGCGTTTTCTGCTTCAGGCATCCCTCTAATAATGGGTAATATCTCCTCTAATAGTGTGCTTGCTTTAATATAGTCGCCCTTGTCTCCACGCTCGTAGTATTTAACTATAGCATCCCATTTCTTACGCCAATCAGTACTTTTCTGTATCTGCCTAAATTCACTGCAACCTATCAGTATCGACAATAAAAGAAAGGAGATTAATAGCCTTCTACTCATAGAATTCCTATTGAGGTGCAAATATAAAGTTGATAAACCTAATAAACAATGGAACTGCTTCCTTTAACAACTGTTAACAATAGCAAAAATCGGACCACCAAATCTTTGCAAATGGCAGTTATTTGACCTCTTGTAACCTTTCGATAGAATTCGCTGAGGGCCTTTCTGAGGTATTTGATGGCATGCTGGCATCTGTAGGAGCAGGTCTGATAATCGGGGGTATAGGCCTGTCTAATCCGAGGGCTCCCAATACACTATACCTGGTAGGTCGTTCATAAGCCCGCCAGGAAAAATTCTCCAGCTTCATGCCCTCTGCCTTGATTTCATGAAATGGTATGAAAGAACCGTCAGGAGAATAAAAAGTGATATAGGATATCTTCTGCTGCTCAAATATTAAACGCATATCACTACAAACTACTTTATTCATACCCATCACTAACGAATCAGTCTCTTCCAGTTCAAAATAAATGCTTTCCCCATTGCCGTTTACGTCTACCTGGTACATTTGCCCCTCCTTAAAAAATGCAATCATATTTCTTCCTTTTACCTGATTGTAAAACTCATCCACTGCTACCGACGTAACAAAAGCTTTGGTATCCATATGCATTTTTTCAATTTGTCCATTGGACATGACAATTGAAACCGTATCAGCTTCCATTTGATTGTTATCACTCCACAGAACCGGATCCTGGTACAGGTAAATCAGTGAGTCCACCGTTTGATAACTCAGGGAGTCTGCGATTCCCTGTAAATCAGGTTTAAATATCCGTACATTACGAAAAGCCAGCAATCTTTCATTTTTAGGTAAGGAGTCCTCTATACTTATCAAGGTATCAGCCGATAAAAATAAGGTGTCCTGAACAAAAATCTTTTTCATCAGCGTATTTCCATAGATCTTGGTGATCCCTTGTTCCTTCCAATACTTACCGTAATCACCAGTTATTATCACATCATCTTCCTTACTTACCAGTGAGACATTGCTGGTGGCAGTATAAAAATCTTCGTTTTTGTCACCGAACAACTCATCTCCGTATAATAAGTATTTTGGAGTTTCAATAGCCGCTCCAGAGAAGCTGGAAATATCTTCTTGGGTTCTGTAAACCCCACCATCCTTAGCATTTAAAATAGTGCCATTGTTGGCAGTGATCACGGTAGGGCCCAGGAAGTACGCTACTTCCGTCACGGTATTAAACTGAAAAGTATCAGCCTCAACCAGATAGTCCTGGTTTCTCAAAACCACACTGTCTTTAAACGAAGCATAACGTGCATCGGTATCATAGTAACCTTTTTTACTGGTCAAGGTGTTGGTCTCAGTCACCAGTCGTCCGTCATTATAGTAAAATGCTAAGCGTTTGATCATATCATAATCCAGGAAATCCGTGTTGAGGGTCATTGAAGGGTCACGGTAAACTACATTTTCACGCATTTGAGCCAACTTTTGGTCGCCCCGATAGATCAGCTTTCCCCCAGTAATAGTGATGGAATCGCCTTCATGGATCCGGACACGTCCAAAGATCTTTACCAGGTTCTGCTTCCTAAAGAAGAATGCTGAATCACCATAAATACGGGTGTTCTTTTGAGAGAAGACCACCCCGCCGATTACTTTATCAAATCGCACTCCGTCTTGCAGTCCATTCTCAAGATATTCCGCTTTTTCCAGGTTGATTCTGTCTATTTCCTGGGCTAACAATGGCTCAGTAAACAGTAGGCACATTATCAGTGAAACTGATAGTGAATAAATTGATAACTTTGGTGTGGGCTTTAACACGAGACAAATTTATAATAATTATTGCTAACACAGATAGTGCCAATATGAACCAGCTTGTGAATGGCTTGAAAGACTTTATCAAGTCCGAAGACTTACTTCCAGCAGCCAGCAAAGTATTGGTGGCAGTGAGCGGAGGTGTAGATTCTATGGTTTTGGCTCATTTATTAGGCAAATTGGGTTACAAATTGGGAATAGCCCATGCTAATTTTCAATTGAGAGGTAAAAGTGCTGATCTGGATCAACAGTTGGTCAAGGAAACAGCAGACAAGTGGCAAGTGTCTTTTCACCTAAGGAAGTTCGACACCCGAACTTATGCCCGGGATATGGGCATTTCCACTCAAATGGCCGCACGAGATTTACGCTATCAATGGTTTGAAGAGCTAATAACAAATTACAACTACCATAAGATTGCCACAGGGCATCATCTAAATGATGTGTTTGAAACCCTACTGTTAAATTTGATCAAAGGTACCGGGATTGCGGGACTCCATGGAATTTTAATAAAACGGCAGTCAATTGTAAGGCCGTTACTATTTGCTAAAAAAGAGCAAATCATTAATTACGCAAAAGAAGAAGGATTGAATTGGCGCGAAGATCAATCCAATGATAGTGATTACTATCAGAGAAATCTGATTAGAAATCAGGTGATACCAATTTTAAGGAAAATCAATCCAAAACTGGAGGAATCTGCTCAAAACAGCGCGGTAATATTCAGGTCCGTTGAGAAGCAATACCTGAAATCAATTGAACAGCTGAGGAAGAAGTTATTCAGAGTCGATGGTTCCCATGTAAAGATCATAAAGTCAGATATTGAATCAATTGAACCACCGGTGCTCGCCGATGTAATTCGTGACTTTGGTTTTAATTATGATCAATGTCGCTCTTTACTTGGTGAGGCGTTCAATCATACAGGAAGGATCTTTCAGTCGGCCTCACACACTTTGAATGTTGATCGTGAATATTTAATCATTACTCCTCATTCTGCAGAACTTCAAAATATTAAAATCCAGGAAAACAATAAGAATATTCTGAAAATCGGAGCCTATCAATGGAAGCTTTCGAAGCTCTCAGGTAAGAGATATGTGATTAGACCGGATGCATGGGTTGGCGCATTTGACTTAGAAAAACTGATTTTTCCTATGACCGTCAGGAAATGGTTACCTGGAGACAGGTTTTACCCACTGGGTATGACGCAATCCAAGAAGCTTAGCGATTTGCTAATAGACATAAAGGTCCCGGTCAACTTAAAGGAAAATATTCAGGTTTTAGTTTCTAACGAAAATATCGTTTGGGTGGTAGGGTATCGGGTTGATGACAGGTATAAAATAACAGAAAAAACCAAGAATGTACTTGAGATAGAGGTTATTGAGAACGCCGAACGCCGAACGCCGAACGCCGATTGAACGCCTAATCGATATTCGGCGTTCGACATTCGACATTCGACATTCCTTTGGTTTGTTAAAGTTCCAATTGTAACTTAGCGCTCCTTAGTTCATTCAAATAACCAAATAGAAAACAAATGAAAGTTACAGTGGTTGGAGCAGGCAATGTTGGGGCAACTTGTGCCGACGTTTTGGCCTATCGAGAAGTCGCCAATGAAGTAGTATTGGTGGACATTAAAGAAGGATTAGCAGAGGGGAAGGCCCTGGATATTTGGGAGAAGTCTCCAATTAATTTGTATGATACTCGTACCATAGGTTCTACAAATGACTACCGTAAAACTGCAGGATCCAGCGTGGTAGTGATCACCTCAGGAATTCCCAGGAAACCAGGGATGTCGCGGGATGACCTTATATCCACCAACGCAGGCATTGTAAAATCAGTTACTGAAAATGTGGTTAAACACTCCCCGGATGCAATTATAATCGTTGTCTCTAACCCACTAGATGTTATGACCTATCAGGCCCATCTTACCTCCAAGCTCGATCGCACCAGGATTATGGGAATGGCGGGTATTCTTGATACGGCACGTTTTCGGTCCTTTCTGGCGGAGGCTTTGAATGTAAGCCCTAAGGACATACAGGCGGTACTGATGGGTGGTCATGGTGATACTATGGTACCTTTGCCAAGATACACCACAGTAGCTGGAATTCCAGTAACGGAACTGATCGATAGCCAACAGCTTGATGCCATCATAGAGAGGACTAAAAAGGGTGGAGGAGAACTGGTTCAACTGATGGGAACATCAGCATGGTATGCTCCTGGAGCAGCTGCCGCCCAAATGGTGGAAGCTATTGTGCGGGACCAAAAAAGAATATTCCCGGTTTGTGTACAATTACAAGGAGAATATGGTATTGAGAATACCTATTTGGGCGTTCCGGTGGTATTGGGTGAAAATGGCATCGAAAAAGTGATCGAGCTGGATTTGAACGATGAGGAAAAAGCCTCGTTGGAAATAAGTCGCGGGCACGTAAAAGATGTTATGAGTGTATTGGAGAATATGGACTAGTTTGACTTGGAAATTAGCCATTGACTGACATAATCCAACACCTCTTCTTTTCCTAACTCGTTGTGGGTTTCGTGCCTCATTTCAGGCCAAAGTTTTAGTGTGGAATATTTCGCGGTGGATTTAGAAAATGCCTTACTGGCCTCAACAGAGGTAATGCGGTCATCGGTGCCATGCATTATCAGTACAGGGATAGAAAGCTTTTCAGCATGGTCTAAAGCGTATATTCCGTTGGAGACGGCATTCATAAACAAACCAGCTGAGATTTTGTGGTGGACCAGTGGATCATTGAGATACGCTTCACCCACAGATGCATCCCTGGACAGATGCTCCGGGGACAGTTCATTTGCCTGAATGAAACCCGGATAGATCCTGGACATCCACCGTCCTAGTAACAGTTGCCATCTGGTTGGTTCAAAACTGAGCTGTAACCAGGGAGAACTAAGTACCGTGCCCTTGATTTCACCGGAACTTCTCCTTAAAAGGAAGTTAATAACTATGTTGCCACCCCAGCTATGCCCATACAAGAACATTGGCAAATCAAGATGTTGCATGCGGGCTTCTTTCATTAACCATTCCACATCATCCCATAAATTTTGGCAGGTGACATGACCTTTTTTGCCCGGGTTGCGACCGTGACCCCTTTGGTCGATCCCATATACTGCGATTCCCGACCTGTTAAAATGCCTGGCAACATGGTCATACCTACCAATGTGTTCGCCCAAGCCATGAATTAAACAAACCACAGCCCTTGGCTCTTTCGGGACCCAGGACAAGCCAAACAAAGGAATGCCATCTATGGCAATTAAGTTAAATTCTGTGGGCGACAAAGTATAGCGGGTTTTTTGAATTTAAGCTAAATTAGACTTTTTATGTTACTTTTTGTCTTGGACACAGAAAGTAACCAAAGAAGTCAAGGCTGTCGAGGGAAGGCCAAGCACTCTGCTTCAAATGTTCCACTGTTCAATTATTCAATTGCTCCCAAAGGGCTTTTTGAACAAACATCGAGGTAATCTTAAAAAAATGATCCGCTTATTTTAAATTTGAACCCATATCTAAATAATAAAGAAGAGCGTATTGAGGGGTTTACACATTTTTCTTATATGCCTGGTTTTGGCTTTGGGTGTTGGAGGTTTTATCTTCTACAAATATTGGTATTCCCATCAACAACTTAATGTATGGGACCTGGTACCGGAATCGGCAATATTGGTTTATGAAAGCACCAATACGGTCGAGAACTGGAACGAGATTCAGAGCAAGTCAGTATGGGCAAATCTCCAGCAAATTCCCTACTATGCCAGTATCGGAAATAAAATAGATCTTTTGGATAGTCTTTCAGGCAGCGAAGGAAAATTACACAAACTGCTACAAGCAAAGCCCTTGGTGTTTTCACTACATCGTATTTCACAGGAAGAGCTCGATTTCTTGTTTTTTATCTCATTAGACGATTACTCAGATTATAATTTGATCGATATTCTGGTGGCTCAATACAAAACACGGGATGATTTTAGGTTTCAAACCAGAACTTATCAAGACATAGTTATTCATGAAGCGGTCAACCAGGAATATGAGGAGGTTTTCAGTTACCTGGTCCATCAAAACTACTTTGTTGGCAGTTTTACTCCTTTTCTGATTGAAGATGTAATTCGCAATTTATCAGGGCAAACCAAGAATAGCTTCGCATTGGCTAACCCCAAGTTGTTTAAAGTAGCAAAACTGGATAACGATCAGGGCAATATCTACATTAACAATCAGAAGATACCGCAATTACTATCTGCGTTTACCGAGGAGCATATGTCACCTGAGCTCTCTCCACTCAGACACCTGGCGCAGTCTACCTTTTTAGATATAAAGGTTACTAATGAACAGATACTACTCAATGGATTTATGGTAACCGATGAACATAGCACTCCTTATCTGTCTTCCTTGGAGGGGACTCAGGGTAATTCTTTGGGATTCGAATCATTGCTTTCAAATGATGTAGCGGTCCTTTATCATCTTACTTTTCATGACCCTGTTTTCTGGCATAAAAGGCTTAGGGCCTATTGGAGTGAACATGATCAGGAACAGCTACAAGCTTGGTCTCGATTAAGTGAGCAATTTGACTGGGACCCCTCCGAATTAGTTTCAGTACAGAATGAGGAGCTAGGACTGGCGGTTATTGGCACCATAGATGACCAAAAGCCTGATAAGTTAATATATCTGCACTTTTCGGACTTTAACCAAGGATTATTTCTACTCAATGACCTGGCAGAAAAGTCAGTGCATTCAACCGAGGATAGCTTATACATGGAATCATTCGCAGGGAACGAAATACGACAAATCAATCTCGAGGAATTTCCCTCCAAACTATGGGGTAAGCTGTTTAGTGGTTTTGAACAGTGCTTTTTTATGCCCCTGGAAGGGTATGTGGTACTTTCCAGCAGCATCGCAGGGTTGAAAGAATTACTTAATGCAATTGAAAGGGAGGAAACTTGGGGAAAATCTATTGTTAAAAGTCAATTCATTGAGAACTCTTTGCAGGAGGCCAATTTGAGTTACTTTGTAGATCTAGGAAAAGCTTGGAACATCTTGGATCAAAATCTTTCGCCCCGCTGGAAAATATTCCTGGACACTCATGGGAAAACTTTGAAAAAATTCGAGTTATTGGCTTTACAGTTTAGTGACATTGGGGACAAATTCTATACCAGTGGCGTGTTGACATACAGCAAACAAGACAGTGATTCAAAAACAATACCCAGGTTTCAAACTAAACAGCAGGTATTTACTGAATCTCCGATCACATCAAAACCATATTTGGTGAGGAATCACAATAATGGCGGTAGTGAGGTCCTGATCCAAGACAGTTTGAGATACTTATACTTAATTGGCAGTCAGGGGCGTACTTTATGGCAGGATTCCCTGCCTGGTTATATTAACGGCGATGTAAGCCAGATTGACTACTATGCAAACAATAAATTACAATACCTGTTGGCTACTGAGCGCGAAATTCACATTATTGACAGAAATGGCAACGCTATCGATGGTTACCCAATAGCGGTACCAACCAAAACCAAATTGCGTAATGTCCGGGCAATTGACTACGACAATAGCAAGCGCTATCGATTGATTGCCAGCAATGAAAGCGGACAAATATATATGTTCGATAAAGCGGGAAAACTATTGGAGGGTTGGAATCCCAAAGTGTTACAGGATCAACTGCTATTCGCTCCGCAGCATATAAGGATCAGGGGCAAGGATTGCATTATTGGCGTTCAAGAAAATGGCATAGTTTATATTATGAATCGACGAGGTAACACCTATCCTGGATTTCCATTAGACTTGAAAGGTCCAATCCAGGGGCCATTGTTTATTGAAGAGGGAACAGATTTTGCCAAAACCATATTCACAGCAATTACTGTTCGGGGTCTGATAATAAAATTTAATTTGAAGGGTGTAATTCAAGGAAAACAGCAACTGGTAAGACCCAGTAAGGACACACATTACCAACTTTGTGCAGATCCTTTAAACAGGCATTTCATAATTAAGCGACAAAATGCTAATCGGCTGGGAATACTTAACAGCAAAGGTGAAGTAATATTGGAGAAAGACTATCTTAGTTCCGCAAATTTAGTGGTCCAGTACTATCTGTTTGGAAGCGATCATAGCATCTATGCAGTAACTGATCCAGTACAGCAGTTTACTTATTTCTACAATCAGGATGGTATTTTAGTTAATTCATCGCCAATAGAGAGTTCTGCAGAGATAGCTATGCTGTATTTTGAACACCAAAAACAACATAATGTTTATAGCGTATATGAAAGTCAATATGCCCTCATTTCCTTTTAAATACTTTTTGCCCCTGGTGGTTGGTTGGTTGCTTGCGTTTCCTGCCAAAGCCCAGGATACAGTATTCTATAACCTTGGTTCGCCATATCATACAATTAACACTCATTTACAAAATTTACAGCCAGACAGTTACCATCCACAGGTGGCCGGAAAAACTTTTAATCAGGAACATATCAGTCCAGAAGAAGCCACGGATTTAGCCATAAAATTAAAGCAGATTTGGGACGGGGAAGGCATAGTGATTGCTGTAGACCGCATACCGCAGGAATCTAACCATATAGATACAGTAGCAGGTCAGTCTATTTATGTAATTACCACTGAACATCCGGAGATTTTTTTAAAAAAGGTAGACCACCGTTGGCTGTACGCCCCAAGTTCATATCTGGCTATAGAACAAATCCATGATAAGATTTATCCGTTTGGTGCAGATCTATTAGTTAATTTGTTACCTCGCGGAGTAGGTAACAATCGATATTTTGGTTTAAAGCTTTGGCAGTATCTAGGGATAGTCATATTTCTTATTCTGGGATATAGTTTCTACAGAATCTTTACTACGATCTCTGATAAATTTCTGATTAGACTTGCCAAACGTTTAGGCTACACTGATGTAGTTGAAAAATTTGTTGAGCCCGTAGCCAAACCGGTTAGCCTATTACTACTATTTGTTTTATGGTTGATCTTTTTGCCGATGTTACAGTTTCCTGTGACTGTATCGATATATTTGGTAATGGCCCTGAAAGCTGTCATGCCTTTCTTTGGGGTAATGATATTTTATGCACTGGTTGATGTACTGAGCCTGTATTTTCAAAAACTTGCTCTTCGAACCAGTAGTACCATGGACGATCAATTGATTCCAATACTCAGGCGTTCCATGAAGATCTTTGTAGTGGTGATTGGTATGTTGTTTATACTCCACAACCTGGATGTAAACATAACTGCCTTATTGGCGGGACTCTCAATCGGTGGTTTGGCCCTGGCTTTGGCAGCACAAGAAACTTTAAAAAACTTTTTTGGGTCGGTGATGATTTTTCTGGACAGACCATTTCAAATTGGTGACTGGATCAGTAGTGATGGAATTGATGGCACGGTGGAGGAAGTGGGTTTTCGATCAACTCAAATCCGCACTTTTCGCAACTCTGTTACCTCTGTCCCCAACGGTCGACTAGCGGATCAAACCATTGACAATCATGGATTGCGTATGTATCGAAGATTCAATACCCATATTGCAGTTACTTACGATACCCCGGCCAATGTAATCAGCACTTTTGTGGAAGGCCTTAAGAAAATTGTTGATGAGCATCCTCATACCAGAAAAGATTACTACGAAATCCATCTGCATGAGATGGGCAGTTCATCTTTGAATATATTATTTTACATATTTTTCAAAGTGCCCAGCTGGTCGGAGGAGTTAACCTGCAGGCATCAGATACTTTTGGAAATATTGGCAGAGGCGCTTGAGGTCCGATTTGCTTTCCCAACCCAAACCCTACACATGGAAACCTTTCCTGGCCAGCCACCGTTGACACCAGAGTCATTGCAGGATATGAAAACTCTGAGAGAAAAGCTAGATGCCTACTTTAACACTAAATCGAAGAATTAAAAAAGAACATGAGATTCGCAACCAAAACCATACATGCCGGGATCACCCCGGACCCCACTACCGGAGCCATAATGACTCCCATATATCAAACTACAACCTATGTTCAACAAGCTCCGGGAGAGCACAAAGGCTATGAATATAGCCGTTCACAAAACCCTACCAGAGAAGCGCTTCAAAAGAATCTGGCGGCTTTGGAAAACGGGGGATATGGGTTGTGTTTTGCTTCCGGACTAGCTGCTACCGATGCTGTTCTCAAATCACTTAAACCGGGCGATGAGGTGTTGAGTACTAATGACCTGTATGGGGGCACTTACCGCATTTTTACCAAAATCTTCCAACAATATGGGCTGAAATTTAACTTTGTCACCATGACCGATGCTTCCAGCCTGGAAAAGCACATAAATGAGCATACCAAGTTAATATGGATTGAAACGCCTACCAATCCCATGATGCATATCATAGATATCAGGGCGGTAGTAAATCTGGCCAAGAATAAGCATATTAAAGTGGTTGTGGACAACACCTTTGCTACACCCTATCTTCAACGCCCTCTTGATCTAGGGGCGGATCTGGTGATGCACTCAGTTACTAAATACCTGGGTGGCCATTCGGATGTAATTATGGGAGCCCTGGTATTGAACGACCAGGAATGGGCACAGCAGCTGGAATTTATACAAAATGCATCAGGAGCGGTACCGGGCCCTCAGGATTGTTTTTTAGCCCTGAGAGGCATTAAAACCCTGCATCTTCGAATGCAGCGACATTCTGAAAATGCCGCTGCTATAGCTCAGGTATTACGGGATCATCACCGGGTGGATAAAGTGTATTGGCCTGGGTTTTCGGATCATCCAAACCACGAAATTGCCAAGCATCAAATGGATGCTTTCGGGGGCATGATCTCATTTACTTTGAAAGGCGACGATGTAGAAGAGGCCAAAAACTTAATGGGGAAATTCCGGTATTTTCAACTTGCCGAGTCCCTGGGGGGAGTGGAATCATTGTGCGGACATCCTGCAAGCATGACTCATGCCAGTATTCCACGTGAAGAACGCGTAAATTCCGGACTAGTGGACACACTTATCCGCCTTAGTGTGGGAATTGAGGACAAGGAAGATTTGATTGAGGATCTGGAACAAGCGCTTAGGGAATCTCAAATCTGAGATATCAGATCTCAGAGATCTTAGATTAGCGATCATAGATCACAGTTGAGGCTCTTTTATAGCCCAAAATGCTAATGCCATGCTCCTCTAGCTCAATTAGGGCGTAGCTGTTATTTTCAAGACCGCTATAGTCAACCATTCCATTTTGAGTCACATAATGTATCCCATTGATTCTTTTATAGCGTTCTTCATGGACATGTCCGTGAAGAACGGCGATGACCTTTCCTGATGCTTCCAATATTCCCTGAATATTCTGGTAATTATTGACATGCATTTTCGATTCGCCATGATAATATTTGAATAAAGGATGATGGCAAAATATCAGGGTGGGATGTTGTGTGTCGGATAAGTCTTTTCTTAACCATTCTATTTGTTCTTCAGGTACGTTGGTATCTTGCCAATCTGCACCCTCTTTATAAAAGTGATCTCGTCCATTTTGGTGATAATTTGCATCCAGCACTACAAAATGGTATCGTTGATAATCAAATGAATAATAACTTTGGTCATTGGCTATACCGGTATTGGTGATGTTACTTAGAAATTGTTTTTTAGTGATACTGTCAACGTCATGGTTACCCACGCAATGATACTTTGGACCGTTGAACTTTGAGTAGATATTTTCCAGTTTAGATAAGTATTTTAAGGTGTCGTCTTCCTTTTCATGGGAATCCTGATCTTTAAAATCTCCGAGGTGTATAATGAAATCGGGTTTTTTACCATTCATCTCCTGAATGAAATCTTCCATTTTAATCAATGACTGCCGATAATATCTGGTGTTTGCAGGGTCGCGGTCCGCATAATGTGAATCAGTAACTAAACCAAAGCGAATTTTACTCTGTTGGTTTGCGCCTAAAGAATGGAACGAGAGTCCTATGCCTGTGGAAACTACGGCTGATGTACGAAGGAATTTTCGTCTGTTTAACTTGTAAGCATATTTGGACATTATTACAGATTCAATTATAGGAAATGCTTGTTGATTTCACCTTGATAAGAGGCGAGTCTACCAAGCCAATAAGCGGTTAAGGTAGCAAATCCCGAACTGATTCACACTAGTTCTTAATTACCTTTCTGGTAGCATAGGTGCTTTTGCCTTTAATAACCAGTAAATAGATCTGTTTTTCTATTTCGTGAACATCAATCCTCCAGGTATAGGTTTGATTAGCTTTTAGATCTCCATCAAACAGGTTTTTAACTCTTGCCCCAGTAAGACTGTATAAATCAAGCGACACTTTATCATCAACAATAGGAGTGTAGTTGACTCCCAAGGTGCTGTTGAAAGGGTTGGGGTAGGGATTTATATCGCTTTGAAAATCATTTTCAGAATTTTCTGGTCCTAGGTGTTGCACTCTTTCTGAACTTGGCTCACACCCTCTTACAGTATAATTCGGGCCATCATCCACAGCATTACTATTTTTACCCTGATCATGGGCAATTTTTGCTTTAATTTGCGCTTTGGTAACATTTCCATTTACATCGGACACTGCAAAATGAATGGTATAGACCCGGCCATTGCTGTTCCCTTTTCTTTCTGCCAGCAATTGAACGGACCTGCAATCATCTGATATAACAATATCGTTGGTGGTATTACCGTCCCCAGTACCATTTTTTTCCTCATCGCTGCTTACCTTTTCGATGACAACTTGGTCCACCGAAGTTTCTGGACAATTGTCTGTTACAGATTTGACATAATTTTCAACACTTATTGTAAAAGGTTTGTGATTTGGAGGCCACTTTGTAGTTACACTTTTTTTCAGTTCAATCACTGGCGGTTCCACATCTTTTACTGTGACAGTAAACTGACAATGAACTGTATTACCTGCTTTGTCTGTAGCGGTATATTCCTCAATGGTGGTGCCAACAGGAAAGAAGGATCCACTCCCCAAGCCTTGAGTAGCTTCCATTGTTACATCATTACAGTTGTCTTCCGCAGTTGGCATTTTGTAGGTTACAACCGCACCGCACTTCCCGGACTCGTTTTTAACTTCAACATTATTTGGACAGGATATTCTTGGAGGCTCAGTATCTTCAACTGTGATAGAAAAGCTGCAACTGTGATTGACACCTTCATTGTCAGTAGTAGAATAGGTTTCGACTGTGGTACCCACTGGGAAAATCGCACCGGGGCCCAAACCATCTTTTAGTACAACCTGAAGATTATCGATTGCTGTAGGTAATTTATAGTCAACGGTTGCACCACATTTGCCCTGTTCTGCTTTTACGGTAATATTCTCAGGACAGGTAATTACAGGAGCAGTGCCCGTCTCCACGGTAACGTCAAAACTACAGGTAGTTGTATTGTCGTTGGCATCGGTAAACCGATAGGTAACGGGGGTAACTCCTTGTGGAAAGATCCCCCCAGTCTTAATTCCTTCAACTAGCTCTATTTTTACTCCACCCGAACAATTATCCACGGCTCCTGGAACGGTATAATTTACCGTAGCTTCTGTTTCACCTTCCGCAATTATGACCATAATATCCTCTGAGCAACTGGGCACCGGTGGTTGATCATCCATTGTGCAATTGTCCTGACTTATCAGTGAAACAGGAGCAAACAGAAGAGAAAAAAGTAGATTGTAAAATATTCTCATAATACAATTTATGGGACCTAAAAAAATATACTATTTAGTGTAAAATAAAGAAATTATTGCACTAAAGCAAGATTCAGACAGTATCTGTTACTATTCACACTTGATGGTTGATGAATGGTGAATTTTGTAATTGTGGATTGTCAATACTATCCAATGTTCTACTTCAGGTGTTCAGTAAATTACCCTACACCACTTCACTTTAAAACACAAAATCCCTACCAGAGGTCTGCGACTAAGATAGGTGCCCTGGGGTCAACAAGCTGCCTGTTTCTACCGGAGGGTAAATCTCATGGTATTTAAGCACAGTGTTTAAGTTTACCCTTTTGTTGATATGCGATCGGTTCAAGTCACTCACCTTGGAAATGCCAGCTGCTGCAATTAATTCCAAAAAGCTTTTGACGGTGGCTTCATGAAAATTGGCCACTCGTTTGATTTTGTCGGTTACCACCAATCCTTTGATTAATGCCTTGTCCTGAGTGGCCACCCCAACCGGGCAGGTATTTAAATTGCATTTTAACGATTGAATACATCCCAATGCCAACATCATAGCCCGGGCACTATTGCATAGATCAGCACCCAGCGCCAAGGCCCGGGCCATATGATAACCGCTAAATATTTTTCCAGCAGCGATGAGTTTTATATTCTTCTTGAGGTTGTATCCCACCAACGAATCATGAACAAATGCCAATCCATCCAGCAACGGCATGCCCAATATATTGGTAAACTCCACCGGTGCCGCTCCTGTCCCGCCTTCACCGCCATCTACCGTAATAAAATCCGGATAGATTTCTGTAGCAATCATCGCCTCGCATAACTCAGTGAATTCATCTTTTCTTCCTACACACAATTTAAATCCAATAGGCTTACCGCCAGATAAATCTCGCAAATGTTTAATAAAATGCATCAATCCCGTGGAATCTTCAAAAGCAGTATGGCTTGGCGGTGATAGTACATCGGTATGCGGTTCCACCAAACGCATGGCAGCTATTTCCTCGGTATTTTTTCTAGCCGGCAATATTCCACCATGCCCTGGTTTTGCACCCTGTGAAATTTTTATTTCAATCATTTTTACATTTGCGATGGTTGCCTTTTCTTTAAAGGAGACTGGATCAAAATTTCCTTCTTTGGTTCTACACCCGAAGTAACCAGTTCCAACTTGCCAGATTAAATCTCCTCCCGGTTTGATATGATAAGGACTGATACCTCCTTCTCCGGTATTGTGGGCAAATCCTCCCTGCTTGGCCCCTCCATTAAGGGCCATAATTGCATTTTTACTTAAAGCACCAAAACTCATGGCTGAAATATTTAAGATGCTTGCGGAATAGGGTTGTATGCAATCAGGCCCACCAATCAATACCCTATCCAGCCCCTGAAAATCATTGTGATTCTTTGCATGCATGGAATGCTCCATCCATTCATATCCGGTAGCATATACATCCAATTGGGTGCCAAATGGTTCTGTGTCAATGGCTTTCTTAGATCGTTGGTAAATGAGCGATCGCATGATCTTGGGAATGGGCCGTCCTTCAATATCTGTTTCAACAAAATATTGCATAATCTCTGGCCTAATGGCTTCAAGCATATACCTGAAGTTCCCTAACACCGGATAATTGCGCCGTATTGTTTGCTTTTTTTGGATGATGTCTGCGTATCCAATTAGAATGATTGGACCAAATAGCAGGAGAGACCAAATGATGGGTTGCCAAACAATATAGAGCGCTGCTATTGCTCCAAGAACTAATATCGATGATACAATAAATATGCTTCTGGGTTTCATATGTTATAGTTTAGGACTTTTTATCACCATTAATTTTTCACGGGACATTTCATGTATGGAGTAAGGAATGCCTCCCATACCGATTCCTGAAGAGTCCCTGCCACCAAAAGGCATCCAATCCACCCGAAATGCTGTATGGTCATTGACCATCACAGCAGTGGCATTCAATTTTTTTACCGTATCCAATGCGACGTTGATATCTTTGGTAAATACTGCTGCCTGAAAATGGACGCTAAGTGAATTGGCAATCTTGATGGCTGTATCACGATCTGAATACGAATATATACAAACTACCGGCCCGAAAATCTCCAGAGTAGAAACACGTGCTTCCGGCGGGGGGTTCAATAAAACTGTAGGCGCATAGCATGTATCTGATATCCGCTGACCTCCACACAATAATTTGGCTCCTCCTTGGATGGCTTCGTTGACCCAAATTTCTATCCGGTCTACTTCTCTGGGTAATATCAACGGTCCCACATCTGTTTTTTTATCCAATGGGTCACCAACAATTAGTTTTTTCGCTGCTTCTGACAGTTGATTCGCTAGTGACTCACAGATGCTTTCGTGTACAAAAACCCTTTGGACAGATACACACACCTGCCCTGCATGATAAAATCCACCTTGTAAAAGCGCCGGTAACATGGAACCAAAATCTGCATCCGGTTCGACAATTACCGGAGCTGCACCCCCGTGTTCCAAAGCACATCGAGTACCTGGAGAAAGTTTGGAACGCAAGTACCAACCAACTTTTGAAGATCCGATAAATGAAAAATAGTTGACACGTTCATCCACAACTAACAATTCAGATGCTTCATTTTCACAAACCAGCGCCTGGCACCAACCCTCTGGAATACCTGCTTCTTCCAGGATGTCTACAAATGCCAGGCAGGACAATGGGGTGGTTAGTGCCGGTTTAATGATCACCGGACATCCCGCTGCAAAGGCTGTAACCGTTTGATGAATGATTAAGTTCAACGGGTGGTTAAACGCACTTATTGAAGTCACTACGCCAATGGGTTCCCGGGTAGTAAAAGCCAACCGGTTTTCCGATGATTTGGTGATCCCCATAGGGATTTGTTCACCATTGATTTTAGAGATGTATTCAGCTGCCAGTTTTACCCCGTTAATAGCACGAAGTACTTCAACTTTCGAATCCCCATAGGGTTTGCCTCCTTCCAGTGTTGCTCGGTTGGTTAATTCTTCAACCCGGGTATTCATGATGGAAATGGTTCGTTCCAGTACGGCAATTCGTTCATGTGCCGATATCCATTTGGATTGATCTGTAAAAAGACCGTGCGCCACATTTAAGGCCTTTTCTACTGCTTCTTTCCCCACTAAGGGGATTTCTTTTATCAATCTTTGATCGAAGGGGGATAGTACTTTTAGCATTTTTTCAGAATTATATTTTATCGATTCAGAGACTATCTCTATAAAATCTTGGTCTTCTCCTTCAACAATACATTTAATATGGAATGATTCAGTGAATAATCTACCGCCAAGTCTATCACATGCACCCCTTTGCCATCCAGACTTTTATCCAATGTGCTTTTAAATTCTTCATCACTTTTGGGCCGGTGGCCAATGGCTCCGAAACTCTCTGCATATTGGATAAAGTCAGGATTTTGGTAGTCCAGTCCAAAGTTTTCAAATCCCATACCTTCCTGTTTCCACTTGATCATACCATAGGCGCTATCATTTAAGATGATTACCACCAAATCCTGTCCCAGCCGAACCGCGGTTTCAAGCTCCTGTGAATTCATCATAAATCCGCCATCACCATTGACAGAGATCACCTTGCGATCGGGGTATAATATTTTTACCAGCATTGCAGATGGTAACCCAGCTCCCATAGTGGCCAAAGCATTGTCCAGTAACAAAGTATTTGGTTGATAACAGGGATAGTTTCGGGCAAACCATATTTTATACACTCCATTATCTAAGGTGACAATTCCGTCATCCGGCAATAAATCTCGAACTATTTGCACCAGACGCTGTGGAAGTATGGGGAATCGATTGTCCTTAGAATACTTGGACAGGTGCCTTTCGACATTGCTATTAACCCGCCCAAAATAGGAGAGGTCCCAATTGCTGACATCATTAACTGCTGTAGATAACTGCCGTATAGTGTCCGCGATATCTCCTACAATCACTAATTGTGGAAAATAAACATCATCAATTTCCGCTGGGAAAAAGTTGATATGGATGACTTTGGTGCCATTTGTATGCATAAAAAATGGCGGTTTTTCTATGATGTCATGACCTACGTTGATGATTAAATCGGCGCTGTCAATAGCTGCGTGAATAAAATCGTTGGATGATAGCGCTGCAGTACCCATAAAATTGGCATGACGTTCATCTACTACCCCTTTGCCCATTTGAGTGGTAAAAAATGGGATGTCGGTTTTATGGATAAAATCCGACAGTGCCATGCTGGTTCTTCTGCGGTTTGCAGCCGCTCCAATTAACAGCAGGGGCATTTTGGATTCTTCGATCATTTGAGCAGCTTTCGCAATGGTAAGGTCATCTGCTACTGGTTTTCGGCTCTCTACTACTTCAAAAACCCGCTCTTCGGTAATTTCTTCAGCAGCGATGTCCTCCGGCAATTCCAGGTGGACCGCACCTGGCCGCTCTTCCATGGCAACCCGAAAGGCTTCTCTTACCATGGCAGGAATTTTATCTCCATCAACAATTTGTCTTGAATACTTGGTTATGGGCCGCATCAATTCTACAATGTCCACAATCTGAAACCGTCCTTGCTTGGATTTTCTAATAGGCTTTTGTCCGGTGATCATCATCATGGGCATGGCGCCCAATTGTGCATAGGCTGCTGGTGTGGTAAAATTGGTAGCACCAGGACCAAGAGTGGATAGACAAACCCCGGGTTTTCCAGTAAGTCGCCCGTAGGTTGCCGCCATAAATCCCGCCCCTTGTTCATGACGGGTAAGAACCAGCTTTATGCTGGAATTTTTCAGGGATTCCAGGAAATCCAGGTTTTCTTCTCCGGGAATGCCAAAAATGTATTCAACGCCCTCATTCTCCAGCGCTTTAACAAATAAATCAGAGGCTTTCATAAGTTACTTTTCATTTTTGTATACGGTCTGACCTTCTTTAATAGTTTCTACCACAGTATTGTTTTTAATATCAGAAACATCTTGTTTTAAAGGGTTTTTTCAAAACTGCTATTACAGTTCATCATGAAGACGCCAATTGAAAGAAAAGTTAAAATTCGTTTCATGATAAAATTCCAATGATTCATTATGTTACTTAAAAAACCTCATTCAACTGCATATAAACCCGACACTGGTACGCAGAGTTCATTATGTAAAAACATTTCAGGACAAGCTAAAGATAAGACCTCCGTGCATCAATTTTTCTCGGCCCCAAAAAGTACTTAGTGCCTCCGCTGAAGCTATGGAGATACTCGGATGGCCGAACTTGGATCTTATGATTCCTAATTCGTAATTTATAATTCCCCTAGATATCATCCAGTGGATAGATCGGTCTTTTGATTCGCTTCCACTCAAAAGTTGACAGATCTGCAGATACATATCCCGGGGTGGCGCTCATAATATAGTTAAAGACACTTTCAGGATATTGAGGTCGGAAGGCAAAACTGCCTTTACAGACGGTCATCTGGTAATCTTCAGGGAAAATGCCCATACCTCTAACATTGGCCTGGTCGTTGGGGCCGATACGTTTGGTATTTAATAGAATAGTCACACCATCCAAGTCAATACGAGCGGCTTTGTGCCAGACATCTCCTTCTTTGGAGACCCTGGTAATCTTGCCGGCAATGGTTACGGGTGGGCCGTACATTTTATCTGACCAGCCACCTACGTCTAGTGTGACTGTGGATCCTACACCAGCCTCGAATGTCTCCAAAGCAGCTTTAGGATCATATATTTGGACAAATGCAGAATCGACATTTTGTTTTAAGATCTCTCGAAGAAGGTGGGTGCCGTCGCCAGGTCCGCCTCCACCAATATTGTCACCTGAATCAGAAATGGCCACTGGTTTTTTAGATTGTTTGGCCAGCCGAATAGTTTCTGCCGGTCCCGGGAGGTCTATCCAGTACTCCTTTCGAAATGAAAACATCAAATCACCCAACTCGTCCGCTAACTTTTGTGCCAGCTCAAGGTCTCCGTCTACAGTTACCATTACACCGGCCCCGGCGGTGGGAACGTCTTGTTGCATGAATCCCTGGGCGGGACAACAAGTCAACACTCCCGGTATGGTACGTTGCATTTCCCTGGCCTTATCATAAACCTGCTTAATAGGCATGTCAGAGGTCACTACGTTCAGCGGTGGACCAATCAATAGCGGAATGTGTTTTAATGCTATTACGGGTTTCAAGTTGCCAAATAAAGTACCCATCAATATGGCCCCCACTTCATACCCCACGTCATAGGCGTCGATGTGCGGGTAGGTGCGATAGATGCTTACAGCATTTGCGTTTCGCGCCATCTTTTCAGTCAGGGTACTATGAAGATCCAAGGTAAATACTATGGGTACATCCGGTCCGACTTTATTGCGGAGCATCTCCAGGGTGTCGCCCTCCAAATCATCATGTCCGAGGGTTACGCCAGCTCCGTGCAAGCTTAAATAAATACCATCAACTTGGTTTTTATCTAAGGTATCAAGTATATAACTGGTGACATAGTCAAATGATTCTTCGGTCATTAAGCGAAAATCTCCTTTTACAGAAATAGCGCCAATTAACTCCACATCGAACATTTCCATAACATCCAGGAACCCATCTAAAGAGGTTCCCGGAACACCATGTACCATGTCGATGGTTGAAAGCATGCTATTGCCATATATAGCTCTTTCCTTTATAGTATCCAGGGTAACCCTTTCAGGAATAAAAGTGTTGGTCTCATCGAAGAACTTAGCTACCATAATCTTTTTGGTTCCGGAGCGATCATCTGATTTTGCACATCCAGGTACGCCGGCAGCTAACGCGCTCAGTCCGGCAGTTTTTAAGAATCGTCGTCGAGTTGATGCAGTATTATCCATAATTGGTACTCCAGTTTTTAAGAATTTGGTTAATGTGACTGTCGCTAAAGTATTCCATATTTTTTGAAAGTGGCTTCAACGCCTGCACCGGATCGTAATTCTTCTCGTACTTTACTTTCGCCTTGTATCTTTTCCCAGGCTTTGGTAATCACCTCGTCTACTATTCCTTGCGGCACTACTACTATTCCATCAATGTCTCCAAAAATAAGATCACCGGGGTTAACTCTGATACCACCGCACTCTATCGGTACATCATATTCCTTTGCATCCATTCTGCCCAATGAATCATAAGGTGATAACCCTTTGCAAAAGATCGGAAAGCCCAGCTCCATAATTTCATTATAGTCCCGTGCGCCACCGTCAATAATCACGCCTGACATTTTTCGACCCACTGCGGCATTGGTTAGCAGGCCGCCCCAAAAAGCGGATAGTTCACGGGTATTGCATTGTACTACCATGATATGCCCCTCATTGGCGCTATCCAGCAGCTGCATCTCTTTCTGGAAGGGATACTCAGGTACCTCAGCAACGGCTTCCACATAGATAGTAATGGCTTCGCCCCAGGTTCGCATAGAAGGATCAAGTGGTTTAATAGCAGGATTCATGCATTGAACCCTTACACCCATGCCATCCATAACATCCTGTAATACTGCACTAAAGCAATTGTCAAGTTTGTCTTTATATTTTAGATACCTGGATTTTGGTTTTCTGGGGACCTGTACGGTAGAAATGGTGCCAAAAACCTCGGTTGGGTTGATCATTGAGGTACCCAGGCCAACCCCAAGTACCGCGGCACTGCGTTCCAGGAATTTTCTTCTGTTTTGACTGTCTTTTTTCTTTTTCATGGTTTTATTCAAAATGTATGGAGCAATCCATTTAGAAGTGCTAATGTAATCAGTTAGATTAGGATTATATGTAGAGGTATAATTTAATAAAAAAATTGTCAATATATTTATCCGGATTTTGGGGACGAAGGGCTTGGGTGCAGGAGAATATGGGAACAATAGAACAATAGAACAATAGAACAATAGAACAATAGATTAACGATTTAAGATATGAGATTTGATTATGTATAGGGAGTTGACATTTGTAGGAATTATTGGGCTGGTTTTATCAATGTGCCTGGGCAGTTGCAACCAACCGGCGTTACCTTCAGGTGATCCCGACAATGGTGGATTAATTCTGCCAGATGGTTTTGAGGCAGTGGTAGTGGCAGATAGTGTAGGGCGAGCCCGTCACCTGGCCGTGAATGATAATGGTGATATATATGTAAAGTTACGATATTCTAATGAGGCAGGTGAAAATGTGGCGTTACGGGATACCGATAACGATGGAAAGGCAGATGTGATCCAATGGTTTGGTGTGTATGATGAAAAGGGTTCATACGGCACTGCAATGCGAATTTACCAGGGTCATCTGTATTTTAGTACCGCGGGCAGTGTGATGAGACAAAAGCTTACACCTGGTAAGCTCATTCCAGAAGAGGAACCTGAAGTGATTGTGATCGATGATTACCGCAACGCAGAATATGGATATGAACACATTGCCAAACCTATTACATTTGATAAGGAGGGCCATATTTACGTACCTTTTGGAGCGCCCGGTGACATTTGTCAACAGCCAAAAAGACAACCTGGGAAACCAGGTCATGATCCATGTCTTCAGTTGGAATGGCACGGCGGTGTATGGCAGTTCGATGCCAATAAAACTGGTCAAATGCAAAAAGATGGGTACAGGTACGCCACTGGAATTAGAAGTATCGTAGGTATGGAGTGGAACCCTGTTGATAATACCCTTTACGCTTTGCAACACGGCCGTGACAATATGCACCGAATGTGGCCGGACCTATACTCTCCCTGGCAAAGTGCCATGCTGCCTGCTGAGGAATTTTTAAGAGTAACAGAAGGCTCCGATGCAGGGTGGCCCTACTACTACTACGATCAGATGCAGGGGAAAAAGCTGCTGGGCCCGGAATATGGCGGTGATGGCAAAAAAGAAGGTAATGGTGCGGAATACTTGCAGCCCTTGATCGGGTTTCCCGGACATTGGGCCCCCAATGATGTTCATTTTTATCAGGGAGATCAGTTTCCGGAGCACTATAAAAACGGGGCCTTTATCGCATTCCACGGATCTACCATACGTGATCCATATCCGCAGGCCGGATACTTTATTGGTTTTGTTCCTTTTAAGGATGGAGCCCCATCAGGACCCTGGGAAGTATTTGCCGATGGCTTCTCCAAGGTAGATACCATTGTTACTACCAGTCAAGCAGGTTATCGACCAATGGGTATTGCCATGGGACCTGATGGCTCATTGTATATCAGCGAAAGTGAAGAAGGAAAAATCTGGCGTATTATGTTCAAAGGTGATAAGAGTTCATTTGGTTTTGAACAACTGGCAAAAATGGAGCAACGCAAACAACTACCTAATATTAAAACGCCCGACGAAGCGTCAGATGACTTGACGCCGCTCAGAGCGGAAGCCGGTTCCAGGGTCTACGATCAGCACTGTAGAGCCTGTCATATGGCTGATGGTAAAGGCGATGGGACCAGGTTCCCACCGCTTGATGCATCAGAGTGGGTCACAGGCAACAAAAAGCGCCTGATAGAAATATTACTCAATGGATTGGAGGGTCCGATTACCATAAAAGGTGAATCATTTGTGGGTACTATGCCTTCTCTAGACTATTTAACAGACCAGGAGATATCACAGGTGCTCACGTATATCCGGATGAATTTTGGTAACCAGGCCGATGGTGTAATGGAGAATCAGGTAAGAACGGTACGATGGAGAAATCGAGTGCGGGAAGATGTCTGATGAGTAGTAAAATATTGAATAAACTATATAGTTTACTATTGAGTTAACTATATAGTTCTTTTACAACGAAATTCACCAGGACGGTCGAATGCATATACAACCTTAGGTAAAAACGGACATTGGTGCTTCACCCTGTAAACACCACGTTGTCAATCATTTATTGCCATGGAGATCATTTTAATCACCCTAATGCCAGTATATTCAGGGGCTCCTTTACTCCTTTTAAGTTGACCAACCTGAACCCTGAATCCATTGGTGCCTTATCCAATTTACGAAACACATCTTCTGACAAGATAAGCTGAGTATTAAACTCTTTATTCAATTGCTCGAGCCGGGAGGCGATTATCACGGCACGGCCAGTGATAGAATATTGCTTCCTGATATCTGTGCCCACATTTCCTGTCACCACCAATCCTGCATGTAGTCCAATTCGTAGACGGGTCTCAGGGATCTCTTTGTCTTCGGATTTCTTGTTAATGGCAGCGATGATCTCACGGGCTGCATTATACGCATTCTGACAATCATTCCCTCTGGACTGCGGGGCTCCGAAAGTGGCCATAAATCCATCGCCCATGAACTGATTTATAATCCCTTTGTTACGGTCTACAATATCGATCATGGAGCCAAAGACCTTGTTCTGATAGCTAATGATCTCCTCTGGATCCATACCCTCTACTTTGGGTGTAAAATCACGGATATCAAGGAATATTATGCAAACAAATTTCTTTTTACTAGGGTGATCAGATTGATTTTGAATCAATTCTTTTGCTATATCCCCAGAGACCTGCTGGTTCAGAAGAGTCTTTATTCTTTCTTCTGCGTTCGATAGTTCGTCTTTAGCTTTATCAAGATTATTATAAGCAATACTAAGCTTCTTATGATCTCTTTTTTTAGCAGAATATAGAAAACCCATACTTATAAGAAATAAGACCAGTACCAACGATCCTCCCACAAGTCCTTTTCTTAACTTTGATTCTTTGGACAGTTCTTCCTCTCGAGTCTTTAGTGTCAATTCCGCGATACGCACGTCCTGGGCAAGAAGGTTCCGCTCTCTTTCGATGATTTCCAGTTCAAGTCGATCTTGTTCAAGTTCTGCAATCTGATCTCGCAATTTGGCAAGAGTCTCAAAGTCCTGTTTCTTTTCTGCCTGTTTTGACAACTCCTGTAACTTATCAGTTTGTAGCTCAATTTGACCAATCGTATTGGAGAGATTTGTTTCAGGTATTGTATCCTTTTTCAAAGGCTTTTCTGTCTCGCCCTGCCTTATTGTATAACCTTTAGGCGCAAGTGCTATGATCATACTGTCGCCATCCTTTATTGTCCTTTTAACCGTTTTCGGGGTATTAAAGGCAGTATCCGGAGTAAAAGTATTTGTTGAAAGCGCTTTCTGAAAGTATTCTTTGGAGATATTGTACTCTTCTTTCAACCTATAAATAGACCCCATTTCACGGTACACCTCCGCTAACTGATCCAACTCCCCATTCCTGTCAAGCTCGGCAGCGGCTTTACTGTAATTCTCGATGGCCTTAGTGAGTTCTCCTTTCTGTGTGGCCTTTTCAGCCTGATTTATCAAGTACCCTGTTTCAACATTGGAGGATATTTCTGAGATCGAACCGCCGATATCAACATCCGAAAATGTTCTGGAGAGGAAATTTTGCTTAAGACCATCTTCTGTGTTCGCTATCGAATCGATCCTTAGCAGATATTGTGAAGTAAGAGCAGCTATCTCAGAGTTAGATCTGGCATTAACCAGGGCATCGACCGTAGTGAACGTCTTTTTAGCTGTATAATATTTCTTCTGAGAATAGTAGGCTTCACCTAGTAGGAAATAGGACCTGACCCACCTGCCATCATTTATATTATTACCGAATAAGTTATCTGCCAGTTTTACCCCTTGTTTGCCATATTTAATGGATTTACGATCCTTCATATTGGAATAATGATTTGTCAGGGCATGGAGAATTTCAAGTCTTTTTACTCCACCGGCATCCTTCAATCCATCCTCCAATTCACCGATGCCCTGGGCAGTCAGCCCATAAGAATAAAATGCAAAAACAAGAAGAAAACCACATAATCTGATCAATGTTCGATATTGAAGTTTCATATTATTGGTGTTAACGTGGTTTCATAGGGATCATAGGTGTCAAGTATCTTTATTTGTATAGGAAAGTTCAAATTCTGACCGCTGGGCCAAGTGATAGCAACCAGCACTAGGCTAACAACCGAGCATTACCCATCGCTAAGAAGCAGCTACTTCCAATACCGCTTTCACTCTATGTGCAACCACTCTTTCCTGACCAGGTTCCATCATCCAGGTACTAACTTCCATGCCTTCTTTGGTTCCCCGGGTTTGTATAGAGGGATGCCCAAGCATTAACTTTTCAATTGCTTCTTTCTGGGTAACTTTTACTTTTGACTGGTCCCAAGTAATACGCAGTGTGGGCACCTGATTGGCAATTTCAGGTAGATATGTTTCTGCTTCAACACCTTCTACCGATGTTGCGCTCTCTCTGATGAGTTTGATTTGTTCTTCCCACATTTTCCATTCCTTGTCGTGGTCTCTGGCCAGATAAATCTCCAGGGCCACCAGCATTCCAAGTATTTCTTCCTTATTTACTTTCATCCCCCGTCCCAAATTGGCTCGGGGAGGAGTGTGTAATCTGGCAGCCTCAATGTATTTCCGTTTGCCCAACAATAAACCAGCACTTTGAGGTCCGCGAAGGCCTTTCCCACCTGAAAACGTCACCAGGTCAAATCCCATTTTGGTGTATTTGAATAAATTCTCAACAGGTGGAATATCGGAGGCACAATCATTTAAGGTTGGAATTCCATACTTTTTTCCAACCTCAACCCATTCTTTATGTTTGATCTCTCCTTGGTTGTTTACCTTATTAAGGAACCACAACAGGACTGTTTTATTATTAATTGCCTTCCTCAATTCATTTGGGGTTTTCACCAGCACTAATTTCGCTCCAACATTGGTCATGGCACGACTATATCCACCCATATGTGATTCCTGTAAAATCACTTCATTCTTCAAGCCGGTGGTATCAGGGAGTTGATCAACGATCTTTTGATCCATGCCCGAAATCACTCCGGCAGTAGCTATGGTCATGGCCCCAAAACAACCTGAGGACACGGTGGCATATTCACAGTCCAGTAGTTCTGCAATTCGTTCGCCAACTCTATCTTGTAAATAATCTAGATCTACATATTGAGTGCCGCTGGCCTTTAATGTATCCAGCACTTCATCAGGCATTAAACACCCGGTCATTGAGGTAATAGGTCCTGCGCAGTTGATGAACGTACGTAATCCCAACTCCTTAAATAGGTTTCTGGTGTAGGGCAAAGCTGTCAAGGACGTTGTCTTGGCTTGAGCTCCCGAAACCAACCCCATACCCGCCAACCCCCCCAAAAAAGGGAAAGCGGATATGTTTTTTAATATATTTCTTCTGGTAATCATAACACTTTTGATTTATAGATTGTGAAGTAGTTTTATGCTCATAGTAAGTTAATTTTACTCCATCATATTACCTCTGCTATATTTGTGATATTCAAAACCTAAATCTTTTTTAGCATTATCAGCAGGGCTTCCGTATCTTTCTTTCCAATGGAGCCAGTATAATCGATACCCCAGGCTTCCATAAACACCTGACTCGAGCAATTTAATTTAACACCTAATTCAAAAATAGCAAAATTATGAATAGAATAACTGTCCTCCTTATCGCGCTTCTTTTCACCTTATTAAATTCTGTCCATGCCCAGGACATCGACCTCTTGATAAAGAATGGTCATCTCATCGATCCGAAAAATAATATCGATGGTACCATGGATGTTGCCATAAAGGACAATAAGATCTTAGAGGTGGCAAAGAATATTTCGGCCGATCGTGCTACCACCGTGGTAGATGCCAAGGGCCTTTACGTCACACCTGGTTTTATTGACCTACATGTACACAACTTTACCGGTCCACAAAAAGACGCGGCCTATAGTAATGGTTGGAATAGTGTGGCACCGGATGGATTCACATTTCGGGCTGGGGTGACTACCGTGGTGGATCAGGGTTGTGCTGGTTGGCGCAATTTCGGGATCTTCAAAGAGAATGTTATAGATAAATCAAAAACCAGGGTACTGGCCTTTGTGAACATAGTGGGATCAGGGATGAAGGGAGGAGCCGTGGAACAAAATCTTGCTGATATGGACCCTAAGCTGGCCGCCATGGCAGTTAAAAAATATTCCGATTTGATCGTTGGGGTTAAAGTAGCTCATTATATGGGGCCTGAATGGATACCTGTAGAAAATGCGGTGAAGGCAGGTGAACTGGCAGATGTACCGGTGATGGTTGATTTTGGCGCGCATGACCCACCATTATCTCTTGAAACCCTGCTAATGGAAAAACTGCGCCCGGGAGATATGTTGACCCATTGTTATGGCGATACTAAAAATAGAGGACATGTAGTAGATGACCACGGCAAGTTGAATCCATTTACCCTCAGGGCCCAGGAAAGAGGAATCATCTTTGATGTGGGTCACGGAGGCGGTAGCTTCGCGTTTTCTCAGGGAATACCAGCGGTCGAACAAGGCCTCAAACCCAATTCCATAAGCACTGATCTTCATATAGGCAGCATGAATGGGGGCATGAAGACTCAATTAAACGTGATGTCGAAATTTCTGAATATGGGATTGACCCTGGAAGAAGTTATTCTCCGGTCTACCTGGAATCCGGCTCAATACATCAAACGTACTGATCTAGGACATCTGTCTGTAGGGGCGGAAGCCGATTTGGCCATAGTGGATTTGCTGGAAGGTGAATTTGGATTTATTGACGTCAGAGGATATCGTATGGACGGCACTCAAAAACTGGAATGTGAATTGACGGTTAAGGGCGGAAAAGTGATGTGGGATTTGAATGGGATAAGCAGGCCGTTGTGGACGGAACAGTAGATCTACGGATCTCAGATCTTGGATCTCTGATCTTCGGATCTCCAATCTCTGATCTACGGATCTCAAATTTTCCAGAAAACTAGATTAACTTAGGTGATCCAATTTTGTCAAGGCCCAATTCATCACTCATCATCCATAACTTATAATTTATAACCAACCAAGTGCCTGTTTCCCGTCAACTTGCCGCTATAATGTTTACCGACATCGTTGGCTATTCTGCCTTGATGGGTGAGGATGAGCAGGCTGCGTTTTCATTGCTGAAAAAAAACCGTAAGATTCAACGGCCTGGACAGAATAGGTTTTCCAGAAAACTAGATTAAATTTAGGAATGAACTCATCACCCATCACCCATAATTCATAATTAACCAGGTGTCTACTTCCCGTCAACTTGCCGCCATCATGTTCACAGATATTGAGGGCTATACCGCACTGATGCAAAAAGATGAGCAGTTGGCTATTCAAATGCGCACCCGGCACCGGGATATTTTCAACAGCATCACAGAAAAGCACCATGGCAAGATCCTGCAGTATTATGGGGACGGCACTTTAAGCATGTTCAACAGTGTTGTGGATGCAGTGAGCTGTGGTGTCGAACTGCAGCAGTCCTTTTTGGCAGCTCCGGAAATACCAGTACGCATTGGTATTCATAGTGGTGATATCACCTTGCTTGGTGATGAGATTGCCGGTGATGGGGTCAACATTGCTTCTCGAATCGAATCACTGGCCGGTCCGGGGAGTGTGCTGATTTCCAGAAGAGTGTACGAGGAGATCAAGAACCACTCTAAATTCAATGTAGTATCAGTTGGGAGGATCCCACTTAAAAATGTGAGGAATCCCATGGTAATTTATGCGCTGGCAAACCAAGGATTGAAAGTCCCTGACCGGTCTAAGGTCCGGAAAATGGCCCTGCATAAAATGGGGGTGAGATCCACAGGGAAGCGGGTGTTGCTAGCAGCTATCGTTTTGTTTGTGGTAACATTTCTTTACGGTGCGTTTCTATGGTACCAGCAGAATCAGTCTGTTGGAGAGGCCATGGGCCCAAAATCCATTGCGGTACTGCCTTTTGTGAATCTTAGTAACGATTCATCGCAGGAATATTTCAGTGATGGCATGACCGCTGACTTGTTGTCTCAGTTGGCAAGAGTTAAAGACCTTCGAGTGGTGTCCCGGACTTCAGTAATGCAGTACAAAAATACCGACAAATCCTTAAAACAGATTGCCGAAGAATTGAACGCTACCCATATTTTAGAGGGTAGTGTAATTCGTCACCACGATCAGGTACGGATAGCGATAAATTTGATAGAGGCAAAAACCGATCACCCCATTTGGTCAATAGATTTTGACCGGGATGTTAAGGACGTACTTAAGGTGCAACGTGAAGTCAGCCTTGAGGTGGTAAAACTGCTTAAAGCTGACTTAACTGATGCGGAAAGATCCAGGGTAGAAAAAATAGCCACCACCAACGAACGAGCCTATGATTACTATCAAAAGGGTCAAAATCTTATTAGAAGAACACAAGGGACAATCAATCAACTGGATGAAGCGGTCAGGCAGTTTGAAGAAGCAATTAAACTGGATCCAAATTTTAGCCTGGCTTATGTTGGGCTTGCGGATACCTATTTGTCTTATGCCGCTTGGGGGCGAATTTCCCCTAAAGAAGCCCTGCCAAAAGCTAGAGCAGCAGCTCATCTCGCTCAAGACCTTGATGACCAGCTTGGTGAATGTTATCAAACATTAGGAGCAATTTACCTTCACCAACAGGACCATGAAACCGCGGCACTGTACCTTCATAAGGCGCTTGATTTAAGCCCCAACTATGTTGAAACCTATTCCTGGTTGGCAAAATTGAACCTGCTTCAAGGCAATTCAGATGAGGCAGTTAGATTCTTTCGTAAAGCCCAGGAACTGGATCCTTTGTCTACCCTATATACCGGATATATCATCTGGGCCTACTACATTAATGGTGAATATGAAAAGGCCATTGAGGTTTCCGAAGAGGTATTGGTGGATCATCCTACAGACAGTTTTGTGCTTTGGAGTCTGGCAAACGTCTACATCGGAAAACAAGAGCATTATAAGGCAATTGAGATCCTTAAAAGGAGAAATATTGGGAGTAATAACTGGACCATGGGATACGCATATGGTCGTCTTGGTAAATACGATGAAGCCAGGAAGATTCTTGATTACAACCTAAAGAAGGCAAAAGATGATTATGTTCCAGCGATGATGATCAGTACTATTTATTTAGGGTTGAATGAGCAGGACAAAGCACTTCTATGGTTGGAAAAAGCCATAGAAGAAGGAATTGCTCCAATAATGTTACCGGAGGTAACTATGGGTCCAAAATTTGCGCCGCTGCGATCTGATCCTCGCTTTCAGGAGTTACTTGCTAGATCCAAGTTAAGACAGACATCATAAAGCTGATGACAATTATCTCTATTACCCATAGTAGCCTCCTGAGGGTCTGATTTCGCAATATGTTCTGATGTATTCACTTACTAATTTGTTCTTTCTTTATTTTTTATAAATTACGTAGACAACCAGCCTGGCATATATTAACCAATATCATTAACCTAATCTATGCATTATGAAACCGCTGTTCAAACTATCCGTCTTATTGTCCTTTTTACTGGTGATTTGCATAAACATCAGGGCACAAAAACCTCAACACCCATTGGATCCCTTAAGTTGGCAAGAGTATTGGACGCTATTAGAAGTGCTCCAACAAGAGGGAAAGCTGGATGCTGATACCCGTTTCTCTATGGTCAACTTGAAGGATCCCGATAAGCAATTAGTTTGGAAGTGGTCTGAGGGTAAACCGATACCCAGATCCGCTTTTGCTGTGGTACGTCAAAAAGAGAAGACTTACAAAGTGGTAGTTGATCTTAATCTAAAAAGTATAACCTCCTGGACGGAATTAAAAGGCGTGCAGCCTAATTGGATTGGCGAAGAGTTCGAGTCGGTAATAGAAGCGGTGAAAAAACACCCTGATTTTATTGCTGCTATGAAAAAACGCGGCATTGAAGATCTGACATTCATCGATTGTATGTGTATTCCACCTGGCTATTATGGTACCGAAGAGGATACCGGTCGACGGGTGGGTCATGTTCATTGCAATGATGCCCGGGGCGTTCGTAATAATTGGGTGCGCAGTATCGAAGGGTTGACTGCGGTGGTAGACATGCATGAAAAGAAAGTATTGCGGGTGGTGGATGAAGGTGTGGTGTCCATTCCTCAGGTCTTAGCGGATTATGATCAGGCTTCTATTGGAGTGCTCAGAGACGTTCCCAGCCCTATTTATCAGACACAACCTTTGGGACCTGGATTCAAACAAGACGGCCATGTCATTGAGTGGCAAAAATGGCGCTTTCACGTGCGGCCTGATCATCGAGTTGGCTTGATTATTTCTGCGGTGTCTTATCAAGATGGTGAAGACCGCCGGCCCATATTATATCAGGGAAACCTGTCCGAAATATTTGTCCCCTATATGGATCCGGCCTTTGCCTGGTACCATAGGAATTTTTTGGATGCTGGAGAATTCATTGCCGGTGGTTTGGCTAAACCGTTGATGGCCGGCCTGGACTGCCCGGATAACACCGTCTACATGGATGCCTTGATAGCCGGAGATAAAGGTAGACCTGTGGAGAGGCCACGCATGGTGGGGATTTTTGAAAGGGAGTCCGGTGACATGGCCTGGCGGCACCATACAAGTAGCAATGAAGGATTACCTGAGAGCCGGGTGAAAAGGGATTTGGTGGTACGGGCAGCAGCAGTACTGGGAAACTATGATTATATAATTGATTGGATTTTTCAACAGGACGGTTCCATTCGGGTCTCTCTGGGGGCCACTGGGATTGCAGAAGTCAAAATGGTAAATCAGGATAATGCTATTGCATTTGCCAGTCCCGGCAGGGCAGCGCCAGATTTACCGGCCGATGCTTATGGTCGCTTTGTGGACCCTAACATTGTGGCAGTAAATCACGATCACTATTTCAGTTTTCGTTTGGATCTGGACGTGGACGGGTCAAACAATAATCTGCAGCTGGATCGACTGGTGTCCCAAACCTTACCTGAAGAGCATTCGCGGCGATCTGTATGGGTAAGGCAATCAAAAATAGCTAGGAAGGAATCTGAAGCTAAGCTCAATATCAACTTGGACAGGCCGACATTGTGGCGGGTAACCAGTACCACCCATAAAAATCACGTGGGTTACTCTACCAGCTATCAATTGATGCCAGGTATGAATACTAATACCTTACTATCCGCCGACGATTATCCCCGTATGAGGGCTGGATTTATTAATCATCACCTTTGGGCTACGCCATTCAATGATGATGAACGATATGCTGCGGGAGAGTATCCGACCCTTAGTACCCCCGGACAAGGACTGCCAGCCTGGACCTTAAAGGACCGCAAAATAGAAAATACCGATATCGTACTTTGGTATACCATTGGCATGCATCATATGGTGCGGGCCGAGGATTGGCCAGTAATGCCGGTATTAAGGCATGAATTTGAGTTACGGCCATTTGATTTTTTCGATCACAATCCAGCCATGGATTTGCCGAAATGAACAAAAGTTCAACTTTCACTTATCATTCATAATCCATAACTAAAAACGGTGTCTCAATCACGTCAATTAGCGGCTATAATGTTTACCGACATTGTCGGTTTTACGGCGTTGATGGGTGAAGATGAGGAAAAGGGTTTTGACTTACTTATAAAGAACCGACAAGTCCAAAAACCACTTATTGCAAAATTCCATGGTAAGTGGATCAAAGAGATTGGTGATGGTGTATTGGCCAGTTTTAACTCCGTTTCTGATGCAGTATACTGCGCAGGGGCCATTCATAAAGCCTGTGAAAACGAGTCCGACTTAAGCCTTAGGATTGGAATCCATGTGGGCGAAGTGGTTTTTGATGGAGATGATGTATTTGGTAGTGGGGTCAATATCGCATCCCGGTTGGAGTCACTGGCTCCGGTGGGAGGGATCCTGGTCTCCGAATCTGTATACAGGAATATTCAAAATAGGAAAGGAATTCACACTGAATTTAATGGGGAAGAAAACCTGAAAAATGTAAAAGACCCTATTAAGATTTACCAACTGAAGATCACTGATTGGGAGGTGCCTGCATCCAAAGTGCCGGAAAGGCAATCTGTGACTGCCATCGGTGTTCCAAGGAAGCCTAAGGGTAGAAGAAATTAGCCGCGGTTTTGTCAATAGTGGTACTGATAATAATGGCTTTTTTGTTTTTTGTCAGTCAGGAAAAAGAGGATACTACTGGGCAGTTTGTTATAAAACCTAAGAGTTTGTCAGTGGCGGTAATGCCTTTCCGCAACGATAGTGAGGACCCTCAGAACATTTATTTTTGTAACGGTTTGATGGAGGATGTAATCAACCAACTTTCTAAGATTGATGGGATACGCGTGCCCTCGGTCACCTCAATGCTCTACTACCGCACTAATCCCCAACCTTATGACATAATTGTGGAGGATCTTAAAGTGACCCACTTACTGGAAGGTAGTGTGCGAAAACTGCATGATAGGGTGTTGATGAACGTCACCCTGATTGACGCAGAGAAAAATAACCAGATATGGACCAACCGTTACGAGATGGACCTTTCTGTAAAGGAGGTTTGGGATATACAGTTTGAAATAGCTGGCGAGATTATGAACTCCATGCAGTTTGCCCTGTCAGAAGATATAAGGACAAATTCTGAAGACATACCAACCAGTGACTATCTCGCATACGATAATTACTTGCGTGCCAAAGACTTAATAAAAGCCTGGCATCTAGATGAAAACAGGAAAGCTATTGACCTTCTAGACGAATCCATTTTTCTGGACCCGAATTTTCATATGGCCATAGCCGAATTGTCCTTAGCGTATAGTCAACGAACAGAACTAACTAGCGGACATTGGTTGGATTCGGCAGGCCACTATGCACAACTGGCTGTGGGTATAAAACCGGATTTGGCGGAGACTCTGGTGGCCCAAGGCTATTATGAAACACTTGTTGGAGACACCAGGGAAGGCCTTCGACTTTATCAAGAGGCTTACGATCTAAACCCTAAAGTGCCTAATAATTTCTTGGGTTGGTGCCATATGCAAATGGGCAATTACCAATATGCTTTGGAATGGGCCCTTAAAATGTTAAAAGATGACCCAAAAAATGCTGTGTATTATGTTGATGCCGCCGATGCAGCAAACGCACTTGGATTGTTTGCAACTGCAAGAACTCTTACAAATGAGGCGCTGGTGATACGACCTGGTTTGCAATTTGCTGTTCAGAATGGTATCCAAACATATTATTATGAAAATAAGTATGTGGACGCTTTGAAATTTGTTGAGGATATTAAGGACAAAGGAGACCTTGGAACTCATTATGAAGCTAATATATATCTAGCCCTTGCTTACTATAACTTGGGTGAATCAGAACTGGCCCTATCTCTTCTAAAACGGATACTAAATGAAAATGATGGAAGGATGAGCGTAATGGATATCGCTGATAAATACCTCGCAACTTCATTAATGGGTTTTATTTTGAAACAAACCGGTAATGTCGATGAAGGACGGTCAGTATTGGAGGGATTAATTAAAGATGTTGAACTTACTTTAAATGAGCAATTTCCCGAAAAACCCATGATTCTAGCCTGTTGTTATGCTGCAATGGGCAAGCAGGCAAAATGTCTGGAGGCATTAGAAGGAAGCAATGGTGGGATTGTGGTAAATTATTATGATTTAGCCCTGTTTCCCATTTTCGATATTATGAGAGAGGAACCGGGGTTTCAGGAAATCATGGATGGCTTGAAAGAAAGGACCGAAGAGATGCGTGAAAATATATTGGCAAAAGGCTACTTTGATGATATTCTTCCAGACAAAATGAAAATTAGAAGAACTAAAAACTAAAAACTAATCAAATATATCCCATTAAGCGATAGGCTGCCATCCCCATTATTTCCCTAATTAGGATATGCCACTTGTTCAACGCCCCAGGTTCAGGAATTATGAAAGACATTATTCTAGGGGGATAGTCACCGGTTTTAAAGTCAGTACTAAAGCCGGTTGCCGGTACGCCAACCTTTTTAAAGCAGGCCAGGGATCGACGCATATGGAATGCAGAAGTAATCAAAAGATACTCGGAGTCAGGGTAATTTTTTTTGATAATTTCAGATACCGCAACCGCACTTTCCCTGGTGTTTCGGGACTGATTTTCGATGATCAGGTCTTCATCTGGTACCGCACACATCAGGAAAACTTCACGCAACTGGGTGGCTTCCCTTATAGGTGATTGAGTAAATGAACCTGTACCACCACTGATTATTATCTTTTGTATTTTACCCGCTTTGTATAGCTGAATTGCATGCGTCACCCGGTCGGCGCCCTCTGCAAAGTACACTCGGTCGTGTGGTAATTTTTCTTTTTTGACTACCCCTGTCAGTACTATGCCCACGGTCCGGTATGAAGTGAGGTACTCGAAAGGAGTTGGTGGGATTTCCCACCATTTAAATACTTGATTGGTAATATACGGATTACTACAAATAATGAGTATCCCTATAGAAAATGTCTGTAGGCGTTTTTTCCAAAGCCGGGATTTCAAAAAATATGAGATCACCAATGAACTAACGATTAAGGTCAATGGCATGATCAGGTATGGGATGGTCTTAGATAGTATAAAAAACATAATCAAAAGTAAATATGGTTATGAAAGGGTCCGGCCTCAATAAAGGGGACCTAATACCCTGTATAAGGACTCTTTTATTTTTTGTATTCTGGGTCTTATTAAAAATTCCTGAAGACGAATTTCTTCACTATCCGCGATATCCTGAAGGAAACTTTCACGCATCTCATCAGCTGTTTCAGGGTCATAGATCAGGGCGTTCACCTCGAAGTTTTTATTAAAACTTCGACCGTCCATGTTGGCGGTACCTATGGAGGTAAACACGCCATCAACCATCATGATTTTTCCGTGGTTAAACCCTTTTTGATAAATGAATACGTGAACACCTGCCCGTATTAATTCTTCTGCATATGAAATAGAGCCATAGCGCATGGTATTTAGATCAGATCGTCCTGGCAGGATCAATTTAACATCCACGCCGCTTAGTGCCGCGGTTTTTAATGCTGTAAGAATACTCTCATTTGGCATAAAATAAGGCGTGGAGATATAAATGAACTTTTCCGCTGTGGTTATTGCGGTAAAATAAGCCTGCATGATATTTGACCAGTCGGAGTCTGGCCCACTGGAAGTTATTTGTACCAATAGCTGGTTTTGTACCGAATGTGGAGGAAAATAACTTTCACCCTGTAGATAGTTTTTGGTAACAAAGTACCAGTCGGTAATAAAAACCGTTTGCAAGCTTTGTACAGCATCTCCTTCCAATTTTAGATGAGTATCCCTCCATACCCCCAGCTCCCTGGTTCCCTCAATATACCTATCGGCTATATTCAAACCCCCTACGAACCCCACTTTTCCATCCACTACTATTATCTTGCGATGATTCCGGTAATTGATCTTGTTTGCCACTAAGGGAAATCTTACAGGCATAAAAACGCCCACCTCCACACCGCTTCGTTTAAGTTCTCTTAAAAATCGTTTACTTAAGCTCCAGCTGCCAATGGCATCAATAATCAACCGGACCTCCAGGCCCTGGGATGCCTTTTGTATTAACAGCTCCTTTATTTTGTTGCCAATGGTGTCGTCTTCGTATATATAGTACTCCAAATGAATATGGTCTTTTGCCTCACTCAATGCTTCTAGAATAGCAGAGAATGTAGCTTTTCCGTTTTGAAGAATATTGACCTTGTTTTTGGCAGTCAATAGGGCTTTGCTATTGTTTAATAGCAATTTAATGATGTTGGATTTTACTAGAATATCGGGATGATTTGAGGTAATTCCCGACAGATCCTTGATCTGATTCTGGCTCAACTCTTCTATTCTAACTAAATCAGTGAGTCCTTTTCTGGAGAAAATCTTAACCTTCCTGAAATTCCTGCCAAAGTTTAAATACAGGACCAGGCCAACAATAGGCATGAGAATAAGTACCAGGACCCATGCAAGGGTTATCTCAGGATCTCGATTTTCTCTCAGCAAAGAGAAAACCATAAAGCCAATCAGAATTAGATAAAGTGATATCCCTACGATCCAAAGACTATTGGATAAATTCCATGTTACCAAACCGAATTGAAGTTATTTCAGGTTAAAAATACTTATATAATCCTGATACATCAAAACAGAGTACTAAATAGGCCAATAGGGTTTCAAAATTTTATGTAGTTGACTTAAGTTTCTATCAAAAATAGCGGTCACTTCCGTATTAGAAGTAGTGGTGTTTTCCGGGTATTTTTGTGGGGTTCCGTTAAAGCCATCTCTAAATTGGTGTATGGCCTTTGGTAAAATGTCAAGGTTATAGCCTCCTTCCAGGATGGCAAAGACTTCTTTAAAATGATTGCGTAACCATTGGCCGGATTGATAGTAACAATCAAGGCTGAGTCTAAGCTGCAGTAATGGATCTAACTGCTGGGCATCAAAGCCTGCGGAAATAGCCACCACATCAGGGTCAAATTGCCTGGCCAATGGAAGTATGAAATCCAGACCTTTCCAATAAATATCATCGGCAGCACCCGGAGGCATGGGAATGTTTACTGTAAACCCTTGGCCAGGGCCTGACCCGACCTCATCTACCCACCCATTACCCGGAAATGCCGGGAATTGGTGCAAAGAGCAATACAGTACCCGAGGGTCTTGGTAAAATATATGACTTGTACCATCCCCCAGATGTCCATCTATATCCAGTATAAACACCTTTTTACCTTCATTGATCAGGTGATGAGTGGCGATTGCTATATTGTTAAAAAGGCAAAACCCGGAAGCCCTTTGAGGGTAAGCATGATGTCCCGGAGGTCTCACTAAAGCAAAGCCACCAGTATTGGCGGCTGTGATACTTGCTCCTACTGCTGCACAGGCAGCCAAATAGCTATTTGGGCAAGTAAGTGTATCATTGTCAACAGGAATTGACAGAGTACAAGATTGCTTGATTTTTTCGATATGGTCACTGGTATGGACCAGTTTTAGAAAAGATTCACCTGGTGGAGTGGTTGTGTTTGGCAGGCCCCGAAATGCATCCAAACGCTCAGCACATTCCGGGTGAGAGCCGGTATCGTGAAGCAGACAATCAGAAGAAAAGATGAATTCCATCGATTGGTTAAGGACTGAATTAGTAAAGGATTGAATAACTGAATTGTAACTAAAAACTAAAAATTAAGAACTAAAAATTAAGAACTATCCCAGTATTTGATTAGCGTGTTCCCTGGCCTTAACTTTTTCAATGATCTTTTCAATGACGCCATGCTCATCGATTACGAAAGTAATGCGAGCTGTGCCCATATATTTTCGTCCGTACATTGACTTTTCTACCCAGGTTCCGTAGGCTTGTTGCATTTGCTTTTCGGTATCTGCCAATAAGGGAAAAGGCAATTCTCGTTTGGCAATAAATTTTTGATGAGACTTAATGTTGTCTTTACTGATGCCTAATATTTCATATCCGAGGTCCTTTAAAGATTGGTAGTTGTCCCTCAGATTGCAGGCTTCTGTAGTACAGGTGGGCGTATTGTCTCTTGGATAGAAAAACAGCACCAGTTTGCTGCCCCGGAAATCTGACAGCTTGACCATGTTGCCTGATTCATCCTGGACCTCAAAATCCGGCGCTTTATCTCCTGGTTTGAGTGTCATATTAAAATTGAGCTAGATTTTAATGCCTAATATAGGCTATAAATACAAAAGGGGGAACACCTTATAATTTTAAGTTACAGTTTATTTTGGCTTCGTACAGGAATTAATCAGGGGGTTTTTTTAAGGAAGAATATTACATCAGCAATGAATGGTTTTAAACTAAGAAGGTTGTGTATGGAAGATTCTGCAACTTGGAAATCGATAATTGTAGTGTTAACCAGAGTAAATAGTTATGTCACGCGGATTTTTTTTACATCAAGCCTATATCCGGGTTTATTCCTTTGAACTTGATCAAATGATCAGGTTGTATTCCAACTAGTGGTAAATAAGCCCTTAAAATCCGGATACCTCCTATTGCAACTATTTGGAAAAGCGTACTTGGAATGTGCCATTTTTTTTATAAATTAATGTACTGGTTGCAAGTCAGGATTGGATATATGAGATTAACTACTTTCAAAATTTCTAAATTAAATATCCCGATTAAAACAAAAATAGTGTATCCAGTTAGATAAGAGATAAAAAGGTATTGGATAAATCCAATACCTTTTTTTATAGTCAATTTTGTAGCATAAACATATCATTTCACTATGGAGAAATTAAAAGCAACGACTACGGAGTTCCTACTTCGAGAGGGTTTGATGGACCTGCACAAAACAAGCAAACAATGGGTTTCTGAAGTTGATCTTTGGAAACTTGAATTAGAATTCTTTCAACGATTATTAGATTCAAATGCACACAAAGTAACTACCTATAAAGGTAAGAAGACCATTGGTCACCTTCAAAATCTCATTACTTATTACCAGGGTGAACTTCTGGATGAATTTGCAAAAGCAGTGCGCAAGCACGAAAAGTACTTAAACCGCATCATTACTGGAGCGGAGTCGAATGATGAGTCTTACAGGGTGAAACATGATATCATTGATGATAAAATCACCAGTTTTAAAGATGGCTTTAAGGGCTACAAGCAAGAACTGTTTCAATTTATTTCTGAACTGATCTGACAGTCAATAAAATCCTAATAGTCAAGCCCCGCGTTACGTGGGGTTTTGTGTTTTACAGCAGGCTGATTCCATATTGATTAAGATACGGCTCTTATGTTACTCTATTACATATGTCTTCTTCTCAGGCCCTACTCCAGTAATCGTCAATGATTTCCATTCTTTTGGAAGAATTGGGTTCTTTTGAATAATACCTTCCTCGGTAAAATATAAGCCGCCAAAACCAAATAGGACGATCTGAAGCATTCCTCCGGCACCTGTGGCAAAATAGGGATTGTTGCTAGTTACAGATTCCGCCAGAGCTCCAAATGGGGGTCTTTTATTCGGCTCATAGCTTTCCTTGTATAGACGAAATGCATTCTCGACATCTCCCAAACGTGCATAAATTACTGCAAATATAGATTTACCCATGGCAGGGCCTTCTTCGGCAAGCTTTGGCTCATAGTATTTTAAATCATTAATCAATGTTTCTTTTTCATCCACAATAGTAAGAGGATAGGCTAATAAATTCACATCAGCTTGTTTTATTCTGTCTCCGCTATAGCTGCTATGTTCCATGGTAACGCCATCCGGAAACCTATGAATTTTAATATTATCAGCCACCATTTTCCAATAAGGATTAGGCTCCATATTTAGCTCTTTTGCCGCTAGGATCGCATATTGTAAAGCTGTAATGGCAGAACCATTTGTAAACGCATTATCGTCAACATTTGGCGCAAATTCATTGGCCCCCACCACGTTCTTAATGGAATAGCTCCCATCTAAATTTTTGGTTACACGGCTAACCCAATAATCAGCTACTTCTTTTAACAGTGGATAGCCTCTTTGGTTTAGCCATTTTTCATCCTTAGTAACCCTGTAATAATTCCAAAAAGCAATGGCTACATCCGCCGTTATATGATGTTCAAATGTACCAGTCAAAGCCCAAGCAGGAGTAGCTTCTTCACCTGTATCATCACTTTCCCAGGGAAACATCGCTCCTTTATAACCAAAATTGAGTGCTTTACGCTTCGCCACATCCAATCTATCCGACCTGTAATTCACTAGAGATCTTGCAATATCTTGATTTAAAACCAATAGAGGAGGAAACATCCATAATTCTGTATCCCAGAAAATATGTCCATTGTAATTTTGAGAAGACAAGCCCATGGGTGCAATGCTTAAATCTGAATCTCCTCTCCCGAATGAATACAAATGATAAAGACCTAATCGCACATCTTGTTGTGATTGCAAATCACCCTCAATAATGATATCACCTCCCAGAGTTTTTCCCAGAGTGTCTTATGTTGGATTAACAAATCCTTTTTGGGGGTAAGTAAATTGAAAATCACAAAACGTTCAGACTCTGATTGGGGGTCAAAAAAATCTTGGGTAGAACATTCCGCTGCTGTCCATGCGAAATCAAGGGAAGTCTCCTTTTTTATTTCCATTTCAAAAGATAAACTGTGGGCATATTCAGACTCTTTATAATGTTGCAATTCCGGTCGTTGATTTTCCCTGGTTGAATTTATGCCATGCCAAATAAATGTTGCGGAGGTTCCAACTGTATGCCTACCTAATCTACTCTTTGCTACAGTTTGAAGAATAGGCATTGATGTTTCCAAGTCTTTTAAAATTCTAAAGGAACTGATGGGGTTTTGATACTCAGATGATGTTACTATTTTTCCAGTCACCTTTGCTTTAATTGTTTTTTTTGCGTCTATCATAATGTCAATATATCCGGTATATGGTACATTGCGAAGTGCATAGATAGTGTATGTGATAGAGACTTTATCCTTAAATGAAAATGAAGTGGTAAAACTGGCTTCCTTCATATTTAAAGTTTGTTTCCAGTGACTAATATTAGCTTCCGTTATTTTTTCATCATCGATTTCAATTTCAAGATTTCCAAAATTCATTCCTTGCAGAATTCGGCTAACCCCTAATGGTGATTCCTTATCATATACATTATTTAGAATTATGTGCTTCACCTCAAAGGGCTTTTTTGAGGGTAGAATACCTAAACGCCCATTGGCAACAACAATTCCTGTATAATTTTCTGTATTTGTTGTTGAAATATTCCAACCGTCATGTTGTCCAATGGCCACTTCAGATATTAGAGATAGAATGATCAGTAAAATATTATTCATTTGTGAATTTGGTGGTTTGTAACTCGAATCTATTTGCCATCAAGCAGATTATTTTGAGTTACCCAATAACGAAGTTCTCATGTCAAATGTAACATTATTCAGCTAAATTATCTCCAGGTTAGGTTATTCAAAATTGAACGTATATTTGACCTGTGAGGGGACAGAAAAACTTCAAAATGGTTATAATAATTTAAAAATTGAGGAATTGTTAATCGTATTGAACAGAAACACTTATTTTACTGCTTCCAAAACGTGTAGGACAGCTTTGTTTGTAATATGAATATGAAAAGCACCTTCATTGTATTCACTATAGTGCTTGCCATCGGTGGATCTTTATATAGTCAAATTGAAACGACATCAGAGGATCTTCCAAAGATATTATGACTTACTTCAGAGGACAACAGTCCTTTTTTAGGCTGCTATGGTGATGAGTTTGCCACTACCCCTAATCTGGATAATCTGGCATCCGAGGGGTTTCTATACACCCATGCACCCGTTTGTGCACCTGCCAGGAATACCATTATCACTTGTATATATGCAACTTCAGGGGGCAATCAGCACATGCGCAGTCAATATAAAATGAGTGACAGCATCAGGTTATATCCAACATATTTAAGGGAGTTGGGGTATTACTGTACAAACAATGTAAAGATACCTGAGCCGGATTGGTGGGATAGGGTAGGGGAAATGCCAATGTATGATTATATGAGAGAGAATAATGTGAATATGATAGCAATAGTTGAGGCGGCAGAGCTGGCAAGTTTGGGTAAAGAGGAGAACCTTTCAGATTTTATGAGCTACTTGGGGAATGACGATCCTGCGGTCAGGTATTGGGGGGCCACTGGGTTGCTAATTTTAGGAACAAAGACATCTTTATCTATTCAAGCTTTGAAAGAAGCTGTCAGTGATCCATCATCTTCGGTGGCAATTGTGGCTGCGGAGGCGTTATATATCCTTGGAGAAAAAAAATTGGCTGAACAGGTATTTCTTGAAAAATTGAACGCTGACAATTTTGTTTCAACATTCGCTCTTAATTCTATGGATATTATAAATATTAATAGTCCCAAGGTCAAAACTGGAGTTCAGAAATACCTGGGCGAAGCCAAGCATAACTATAGTAAACGGATTGCTACCTGGTTAGTCAATAAATGAGATTCAAGTTCAAAGTGACCGGTATATGAAAATTATTAACATATTTAATCTATATGCGTCATTTAATATTCATCCTGTTTTTGTGGTCTTCATTCAATGGAAGCGAGATAGCCCTTCAGGAAGGGGAACAAAACATAACTGTTGAAAAGTAAAATAAGAAATTATGAGCAAGAATAATGCTGTTCTTATAGTTATAATGTGGTTTGCCATCTTTTTAAACAATCCTTTGGTTGCAAAATCATCTCATTATTCATCCAACGCAATTAAGTTCATTTCAGGGCTAACCAGTAAAACTGAATCCTCAGAAATCAAGAAAAAGGATTTACCAAAATTGCTGAAGTTGCTAACGAAGCTAGAGTCAAAAGCTGAAGTTCTGTTGTTCAAAATACATTTCAAGTCATTAAAGACGATGATTAAGGATACTACTTACGGAGTACCTTGGGAAGCTAAGGACAGTTTATGGGTGTCAGAGGCGCTGGATTTTTTCAATAATGAAGGCTCCTTGTGGAGTACTTACTCTAATGGCCCAAAGCCGCTAATTATGAGTTTCGTATCACCTACTGATGGAAAAAATAGCTATTATCAACTTTACTTGCCAAAGCGTTTTGACTCAACAAAGAAGGGTTATCCTTTTTATATGGAATTGCATGGAAGTGGGGGAGGAAAAAATGACAATCCTAGGAAAATGCTCCTACAGCCTTATCAACAAAAAAAGCCGGGAATTACTTTACAAGGATTCAGGGGCGAAGGACTTTATATAAAGCCTTGGGGAAGGGGCGATAAAGGCTACCAGGATCAGGCAGAAACAGATATTTATGAGTGTTTGGAACATTTTGACAATCTTTTCCAAACTGATGAGAAAAGACAGTATCTATATGGATTTTCAATGGGATCCATGGGTGCTTTCCGCATTGCACAAAAGGATATGGATCGATGGACAGCCATAGGATTTTACTCGGGACCTGGCAGGGATATTTCCCAGGAACAAGCAAATTCATATAGGAATAAACCAGTATGGATTGTCTGGGGAGAGGTAGAACGAAGGGCAGAAGAAATAAAATTGATGAGAGATTATATGATTGAAGCCGGAGCTGAAGTGGATTGGTATGAAGTTAAAGATGTAGGACATAAATATCTTTCGGAATATCAGGAAAAATTAATGGATTGGTTGAAAGAGCAAAAAAAATAATCGTTAATTGTAGTTATATATCATCAATATAAAAGATCAAACTGGATGAAAGTTTTAGATATTTTTGTAATGATTTATATTAATTATAAATGGACTTAGTAGCAGGGATTGATATCGGAGGTACAAAAACAAAGCTTGGCTTGGTAACCAATTCGGGGGAATGCGTGGTTGATATGAATTTCAGAACCAAAGAATATCCAGATCTTGAAGATTTTCTGGACAAAACAGCCCAGTCTGTTCATGAGCTTATTAAAAAAGCGCCTTCGGAGGTAAACCTGTTGGGAGTGGGTATTGGGGCACCTAATGCATCCAATAAGCGTGGAACCATAGAATATGCCGCCAACTTATACTGGAAGGGGATAGTCCCACTTCGAAAAAAATTACAAGAGCGACTGGACCTCCCCATGAAAGTAACCAATGATGCTAACGCGGCGGCCTTAGGCGAGATGCTTTTTGGGAATGCCAGGGGGATGAAGGACTTTGTAGTTATTACCCTTGGCACTGGTTTAGGTAGTGGGATTGTTTCAAATGGCAGTATGGTGTATGGTTATGATGGATTTGCCGGAGAATTTGGACATATCGCAGTGCTTCCGGAGGATGGAAGAGTGGACGGTGTGGGCGTAAAAGGAGGGCTTGAGGCCTATGTCTCCGCTACCGGGTTGAAGCGCACCATATTTTACATGATTAGTAAATATACCGATGAAAGCAGGTTCCGCAGCATTGCGTTCAACGACCTGCATGGGGAAGAGATTACCAAGGCGGCTGAGGAAGGTGACATAATTGCTATAAAAGCATTTGAATACACTGGAGAAATATTGGGCAAAGCACTTGCTAATTTTACCTTATTTTCCCAACCAGAAGCTTTTTTTTTAGTTGGAGGGTTGGCCAATTGCGGTAAGTGGATTTTTGAACCTGCCCAAAAGCACATGGAAGATCACCTGTTGGAAATGTACAAAAACAAAGTACGTATTTTATCCTCGGGGATGACAGGGAAAAATGCTGCGGTATCGGGAGCGGCCGCTCTGATCTGGATGGATCAATAATATTCCTTGCTGAATTAAAGACTTATATTTATTAGTTTCTAGTCAAGAGGCGTTTTTCAGGATTCAACTAACTGGGCAACCTCAGGTTTTAAGCTGTATTTCCTTAAGGTCTGATAGTGTGATTGAATGGCTCGTGCCATATTCGGGTGCTCATAGTAAAACAGTCCATACTCCTTAACGGTTTTCCTGACAATCTCTGATATCTTCAAGTAATGGACATGACATACCTGGGGAAACAGGTGATGCTCAATTTGGAAATTCAAACCACCCAGGTACCAGTTTAGCAGCACACTTTTACGGGAGAAGTTAGCTGTGGTTTTTATTTGATGCACTATCCAACTATCAGGGAATTCTTCTTTATTCTGAGCAGAATCATGATGATTATGTTCAGCAATATGGGCCAATTGAAAGGTTATACTTAATACAAATCCAGCCACAAAGTGCATCGTCAAAAACCCTATGATTATGTAAAAAATGGATATATCCAGCACTAGCCAGGGAATTAGCACCATAAATATGTAGTAAAGAATCTTGGAGAAAATAAGCACAAACAATTCATTTTTGTAATGTTCTTTATTGCCCATTTCTTGGTAAAGGGTCCTAAATTGTCTGAAATCCTTTATGGTCACCCAACTCAGGGTACCAAGAGAGTATAAAAACCAGCAATAAAAGTGCTGAAAACGATGAAACCAATACCAATCCGAGTACGGTGACAACCGCAGCACATCTCCATTGTCCAGGTCTTCATCGGCCCCATATATATTGGTAAAAGTGTGGTGTTTTACATTGTGTTGGACCATCCAGTTAAATTTGTTTCCGCCAATAAGGTTCATGCTGTATCCCAGCAGATTGTTAAGTTTAGTGCTTGAACTATAAGCGCCATGGTTCGCGTCATGCATTACTGACATGCCAATTCCGGCCAGACTTAATCCCATGAGCAGGGTAAGCATCCACATAGCATACAGTGGCATCGGGATAAGTAATAGCGTGAAATACACCCCAAAATATGTCCCAAACAATACCAGAGACTTCAACCACATTTTACCATTGGCCTTTTTCGAAATATTGTTTTGTTTAAAATATGCATTCACCTGGTCCCTGATGGATTTTTGTAGTGGATTGGACGAAACAGGATTATTAAACTTTATTTTCATTTTAGTTTATTGGGTACAAGATAACCCCGACTTAGTAACGGCATTGACCAGCAATACGGCGTGTTAGTAAAGGGTCGCAAAAAACCTGAGAGTCAAACTAATTAATAGGTGACCTCATACGAATGCACAAAGATAGAACAATTTTATTATAAAATCTTTGGATTGGTAGCGGAGCCCATCAGATTGCAGTAATTGGACAATTTATTAGGGGAATATCATCAGCTTCAGGGCCTGACAAAAAAGAAAAAAGTCCAACCTATATAAATTCAGCCTGATTGAGGTAGTTAAAAGCGGCTTCCAGATTTCCAAACGGATCATCGGTACGCTCGTCTTCCACAAAGTAGTAAGTTATACCAGCCTTACCTTTAATATTGAATACCGATTCAAAATCTACCATGCCAGTGCCCACAGTGGTTTGTTCCAGATCTTCAGCTGCATCCTTCACGTGGAATGAACAGAATCTTCCGGGATATTTTTCGATAAGCGCTACCGGATCGGCTCCACCTTTAACTACCCAATAAAGATCCAGCTGAAACGACACTAGGTCGGACTGTGTTTCGTTCAATAGGATTTCTAAAGCTACCTCGTCCCCTTGTTTCTTAAATTCAGCATCGTGATTGTGGTAACCCAGTAACAGTCCGGAATCATTAAATATTTCACCCAGTTTATTCAGGTTCTCCGCTACTTTATAGTAGTCTTTTCGAGCTTCTGCGCTTAAGGATGGTATTATTACATGAGGTATTCCAGCTGTTAATGCCGCATCTCTAAGTCTTTCACCTTCCCCAGCCTGAAAATAAGTACAATGAGTCGATACGATCTTCATACCGGTATCTGTTACAATTCTACTGTATTCCTCGGGCGACATGTCGAAGATCTGACCATCGACACCAAGGCCATAAGCTTCTATGTATTGATAGCCTATATCAGCTAACTTCTTCATGGATCCTGCAAAGTCTTCTGTCAGGGCATCCCTGACAGAATAAACCTGTACGCCCATAGTTTTGTCCTTAGGCATTGACTCCACCACTTCCTCGGTAATGGTTTGAGCTGTCTCAGGCCTCTTATTGGTGCATCCTAACGGAAGGAGTATACTGCCAGCGGCCAGGTAAGAACTGTTCTTAAGGAATTTTCGACGCGTTTTCATTCTGTTTGGGATAAGTGGAATAATCTGCGAAAGATATGAAATTTTTCATCATTACACCAAGCAAGAAGTAGGACGGGGCTTTGATAGTAGTGGGCTGCCTGTTATCTTGACCACAAGAACATAACTCTATATCCAATGACTTGCCTTAACTTCAGATTTAGAGAAACTATACTTTGGTTAATGACTCCGGCGTTGCTGACTTTGATAACTGCTTGTCAGCAAAACAGTCCCATTAACACTTCTGCTCAAATTGCTCAGGAGTTGGAGCATGTACTGCGAAAAGACGTAATGGAGCTTTGGTATCCCAGGGTCATAGACACCGTGTACGGCGGTTATCTCAGTGACTTTGATTTTCAATGGAAGCAGGATGGGCCCCAAAACAAAATGATCGTATCACAAGCCCGACATGTCTGGACCTGTTCAAAACTGGCAGAACTTTATCCAGAGGGTCCATATGCGGGGTATGCTGCTCATGGATTCAATTTTCTTAAAGAAACCATGTGGGACCAGGAGTATGGCGGTTTTTATAGCTTGGTAAGCCGGGATGGACAATTAGCTAATGCCCAGTGGGAGGGTCAGAAAACTGCTTATGGCAATGCGTTTGGAATCTATGGATTAGCGGCATATGCAATGGCTACAAAAGACACAGTGGTTCTGGAATTTGCTAAGAAAGCATTTCGATGGCTGGACGCTCATAGTTATGATCCTGAATTTGGGGGTTACTTTCAATTTATTTCCAGAGAAGGTGTTCCGAGTATTAAAGGCCAAAATGAAATCCCACCAAAAGACCAAAACAGTAGTATTCATTTATTAGAGGCCTTTACTGAACTTTATCAGGTATGGCCAAATGACACCCTAAGGTCTCGCTTACAGTCAATGTTGGAAATAGTAAGGGACACCATTACCACGGAGAAGGGATATCTGACCCTGTTTCTCAATGAAGATTTGACACCTGTTAGTTTCCGTGACTCGTTGCCTGAAATCCGTGAAGCAAATTATAATCTTGACCATGTTTCGTTCGGTCATGATGTTGAAACGGCCTACCTGATTATGGAGGCTTCCGAGGTATTGGGGATGGTTCACCATGAAAAAACTCATCGCAAGGGAAAAATAATGGTGGATCATGCGCTTGATAATGGCTGGGATCATGAAATTGGCGGATTTTATGATCGGGGATATTATTTCCCTGATGTTGAGGGGATGACAATCATTAACCATTCAAAAGTATGGTGGTCTCAGGTCGAGGCATTAAATACCTTACTGATCATGTCGCAATTGTATCCTGAAGACCCCAAAGACTATCATAGTAAGTTTGAACTGCAATGGAGTTATATCAAGTCTTATCTATTAGATCCGGTTTACGGGGGTGTGTATGTTGAAGGAATTGACATAGATCCTGAAAGTAAGAATAGTAATAAGGGTGGTATATGGAAGGTCAACTACCACACCGCACGATCACTGATGAACTGTATGAAAAATATTCGGAATAAAGACTAACGGTTACTTCCAATAGCACCTTCCATTCGGCCCAGAGTATCATTTATTTTTGCTAATAACTCTATATCCCTGGGCGTTGGTACTGAAGTTTCCTTTTCGTCCTCCGCCTGGCGCCGTAATATATTGAATACTTTGACCACCAGAAACATTACTGAGGCCATCACCAGAAAGTCCAGGGTGACCTGTATGAAATTACCGTATTTAAGTACTATCTCTGGTTGTAGCACGGCTCCTTCCGAATCTAGTTGTTCTGCCATTATCACAGCTTGAAGATCCGTAAATTTTACTTTACCAAGGAGATAACCCAATGGCGGCATGATAATGTCCTGAACCAAGGATGAAACAACTTTACTGGAAGCTGCTCCAATGATTATACCTACTGCCATATCAATCATATTTCCTTTGATGGCAAATTCTTTAAATTCCTGTAATATTTTCATCTTTATGAGGTGTTTAGTTCTGTATCCACTGAAAGCAGTAAGATAGGGAAAGTTGTACTTTTGTGAGGAAGTCCATAAACAAATAATCTATGCGAAAGATATTGATCCACATTTCAATGGTGTCTATAGTGTTGGTTTTTACACTTAGGTCTTGGGGGCAACATCGTGAACCAGACAATATTACCCGGTTGGAAAATCCAATTTCTGTAAGCTACCTGCAAAAAAACCTAAGAAAATCAAGTCCCAGATTGGTATTGAATGATAAAACAGAAAGCAACCTAAGGAAACGGCTGGAAACAGATCAGGTAACTCAGAACATGTATAAGGCGGTTAAGCTAAACGCCCAATCAGTTTTTGAAAAACCACTGCTGGAAAGAAAGTTGATCGGAAGAAGGTTATTAGGAACGTCTCGAGAACTACTTTGGCGCATGAATATGCTGGGCTTGATTTATCGAATGGAGAAGGAAGAAAGAATACTCAACAGGATAAATGAGGAGGTACTCGCAGTCTGTAATTTCTCGGACTGGAATCCTTCGCATTATCTGGATGTGGCGGAGATGGCCATGGGCGTGGCGATCGCGCTTGATTGGACAGCAGGGGACTTACCTCAAAGTACTGAGGATTTAGCAATTAAAGCGCTAATAGAAAAAGGCATTTTGCCTAGCTGGCCGGAGGGCAGGGAACCCAATTGGGTTCGTGGGACCAATAATTGGAATCAAGTATGCAACGGAGGAATGATTGCCGCTGCCATTGTCATCGCGGAGACCGAACCAGAACTTGCCGCTAAAACCATTCAAAGAGCGCTTGATGGGCTGCCACATTCTCTGATGGCGTATGGTCCTGATGGGGTTTACCCTGAAGGATCAACTTATTGGAGCTACGGAACCAGCTTTTCAGTAGTTACCATAGCCATGTTGGAAAGTGCATTTGGCACGGATTTCGGATTGGGTGTTTATCCGGCATTTCAAGAAAGTGCCATGTTTAGAGTGTTGTGCCACGCTCCCTCCGGATGGTATTATAATTTTGCTGATTGTGGTGATAAAAGAAGTCAAAACGGGGATATGACCCTAGCCTGGTTTGCTGCAAAAACCGGCAACCAAGTGTATTTTGAAAGGGAGCGGTTTCTGCGAGATCCCCAGGATATGGGCAAATTAGGAAGATTGGCAGGTGCGGGTTTGATTTGGCTGGCTCAGTATGATGAAAAATTGGAGCAGAAAGCCCCGACCAGTTGGAAAGGTGAAGGAGCTAATCCAATTGTCATTTTCACAGGAGGAAAGAACGACCCTCATCAATATTATCTTGGGGCAAAAGGAGGACGCGGTTTAGTTAATCACGGCAATATGGACGGCGGCTCATTCATATTTGAATTGAACGGGGTAAGGTGGGTAGTTGACCCGGGAAACCAACCTTATCATGAATTGGAAAAAACGGGCTTCGATCTTTGGGGACGATGTCAGGAATGTGAACGCTGGACTTTGTTAACCAAGAATAATTTTGGTCACAGTACACTAACCATAAATGGTGAACTGCATGCAGTAGATGGCATGGTTAGTCTGATTGATTTTCAAGATGGAAGCCAGCCAGAGGCAATTTTTAATATGGCACCAACATTAGCGGGCCTGGTTACTCAGGCTACCAGGAGATTTGTAAAAGAAAACGCTGCTTCACTATTAATCGAGGATCAAATCGAAATCAATGAAGACACTAAAATGATCACCTGGCAGCTCATGACTCAAGCTGAGGTCGAGTTTATTGAAAGAGGTGTAATCTTGCATCAGGATGGAAAAGCGTTGAAAGTAGAAAACCTGTCTCACCCAGGCCTGGTTGCTTCTATGGTTAATTTGGACCCACCACCTTTGGAACTGGATCGTCGGATAGAAAATTTGAAACGGATTGAATTCCGGTATCCGGCAAATCTTTTTAAGGAGGACAAGGGAGAAATTCGAATCAGGTTATCAGAGAATTAATTTACTAAAACTCTTTTAAATTTTTTACTCGTTGACCTGAAGCCGTCATTAATGCTGCTGCATGGGTAAAGCCGCTAAGACATCCTCTCATAGTGGCTAAGCTCCTATAATAGTCATGGTAACGAAACCCTGTTTCTCCGCGCCACATTGGAAACAATGCACAGGCCGTCTGCCATTGCTCGAATACCTCGGTAATGTCCATATAGGTGTCTTGCTGGTACTCATCCATATCTTCCCAGTTTTCTGCATAAAATAATTTTCCGGCATAATGCGCTGGCTGCTGTCGTTGTAAGGTTTTAAGTCCAGCGTAAAAGATGGCGTACTGAACTATTTCGTGACAGCTCTTATGGTCTTTGTGCCAGCTTCCTTCCCAGTGAGTAATAATTATTGATGGTTTGGCCCTTCTTATTTCATCACAAACCGCCAGACTTGCCTCTTCGTTGAATGGTATTTCAGCGTCAGGGTAAGTCAAAAATCGAGATTCTGCGCCCAATAATTTAGCAGATTCCTCCATCGCCTCTTGTTGCATATGCCCATATTCGGTAGTAGGAATTGAATTGTGGCCCTTTTCCCCCAGCGAAAGGCTTAGGAAAGTTCCTTTTCCACCATTGGCAATATGCTGGGCCACAGATGAACCCATGCTAAACATGCCATCACCCGGATGGGCTGCAATGGACATAATGGTGCCAGGAGTAGGTAGAGTGGCCCAAGCCCGGTCCAAGCCGGACACCCATAATCCGGCCGAAGCCGCCACTGAAGTCTTAATAAATTCTCGTCTCTTTTTCATATAGATTCACTTGGTTAATCAAAGTAAATTTACTTACTAAAGTGGGCCATTAAATATATGGCCCCGGCGGTGCCATCCATAGTAGGTTCATTGGTAGAGTAATCACCAATATCATCATGGTAAACAACATGGTCATTTTGAATACTTTCAAATGGATCTGGTTTGGTCAACCTCAATCCTAAAAGATGGTTATAGATACTAGTGTATATCGGACCATCAACAAGCCCTCCCGGCACTTCTTTTTTTGTTAAGTACCAGATACTGGTGTGCACATCAACCGGGTACGCTCCATGTTCAGGAATTGAGGTAAACATTGAAGTACCCCACGGGTTACGACCAAGCAGCCAATCCCGCTGGGCCAACATATGTTGATGAAACTGTTTATCTCCGGTCATCCTTTGGTATAGTAGGATTTGGGTAATCAGTGAAACCGTTAAATTATTAGAACACCATATGAAGGGTACCCCAATACCGTAAGGATTAGTATCGCCTCTTTGGAGCGTTTTTTCAATACCATTACGGTAATACTCTTGCAGTTTCTCTTGAAAGTCAGGGTCAACCAAAGGGTACAATACAAAGTGACTTACATTTACAAAAGGATAGAGTTCATAGTGAGCAGCAGAGTCAAACTCCATCCAGGAAGTGCCTACTGTTAGTGACGCATAATTTATGGCATCCGTAAGATACTGGTCTTCACCGGTGGCTTTATATAATTCGGCAGCACCCCATTCCATGTCATCAGTCCAGGTATTTTCGTTATATCTGTATGGAGCGCCATAGGAATTACCTTGTTGATAGCCCTCGTTTTCTTTCCCTAAAGTATATAGACTCTTGGCGGCTTTTAAACACTTAAGAGCATAAACTGTATCCCGAAGCTCTGTTTTCCAAATCCGGTATGCAAGTGCCATAGCAGCTGCAGACCGTCCTGCCAGGTTAGCGAAACCCGTAGCTTGACTTTTGTACTTGCCGAGCCCTTGAGGTTTGCCTGTGGCCATGTAAGCAGCTCGATAACTGTTTGGTCCCCACCCATAGTCTGATATATCATCCTGGGGCCATTTCCAGCCCTTATGATCCCGGTCATCGGCAATTTGATGGAACAATTGATCCGCCCGCGGATGCATTTTATGGATCCAGTCCAAGCCCCACTTGGCTTCATCCAACACATCTGGAATATTGTTTGAAATACTCCGCCCGTATGAGTCCACTCGATCCTGGAATTTTCCTGGTTCTAACTCAAAAGCATGAAGCATGCGGGCGGTAGCATTGCTGGAAGTGATCAAATACTTGAGTTGGTCTCCAGCATCATGCCAGCCACCACTAAGATCCACATAGGTAGAGTCTGGCATGGGACCGTAAAAGGTTCTTCCATCCTTCTTATGACAGGCAACATCTAAGAAGGGGTTGTACCCGCAACGCTGTTGCCTCATGAAACCTAATAGATCCTCCTGATAAGAACCATAGGCATCAGCTCCAATGGTAAAAGATTTAGTGGTTTCGCCAGTGGCTTCCAACTGAATTGAATACTGTCCCGGGAACTTAAAGTCACTAAAGTCCAGTTGGTAATAATATTCAAATTTTTTCCAGGTTGGTGCCTTGGATCTTTTCAACTCTCCTTCAAAAACACTGGCGAGAGTTTGGGCATCAATCAGTGAAAATGTTCCCGAGACCTTTTGGTGGGAAAATGCCAAAGCTATCTTATCATCCTCTGGTAGGTAGCCCACCAGATTATGGCGAAGAAATACCTCGGAAGGAGCCCGTTGCAGACCCAACAACAAAGTTACACCGCCAACCATGAAACAGCTTACTACCACAAAGTAGATATTTTTCATACTCCAGCCACTCTTTTCTTGTATTCGGACAAGGCGCTATTTAATCTATCATGTGCAGTGGTATCGCCTGGGACATTATGAGATGGATGAATATACAGATGTACTCCCCTTTCCTCTAGTAGCTGGGCCACGGTAGTAATGGTCATCCAGGTTGCAGCAATAAATCCCATAGTAGATACCGGACCAATTTTATCCTGATGGTTTTTCAACGATACAGAAGCATCTTGAATGGGTACACAAGAATCAACCACCACATCTGCAATTTGAAATATTGTTTGTCCAGAGGAATGTCGCGATATTTTTCCTTCAGATTCTGCCGCTGATCCAAAAACCACTACCTTCATGCCACGTTTTTTTGACTCCAAAGCCACATCGATGTTTACATTGTTGATCCCGGTATGTGAGAAGATCCACATAGTATCTTTAGAGTCAAAATTATATCCTTTCATAATTTGATTCCCATAACCCTCCACTCGTTCCAGGAAGATGAATTGATGCACTCCCATATCACCCACAATATGGGTAAAGAAAGAAAGCGGCAGTTCAATGATAGGGTGAAAGCCTACAAATCCACCAATTCGCGGATACATTTCTTCCACCGGTAATGTGGAATGTCCACATCCAAAAGTATGTACCCAACGGCCTGCTTCAATAGAGTTAGCCATTAATTCCGCTGCTTGGCGTATGTAGTCCATTTGACTTTCTTCAATGTTATCTAAAACAGATCGTGCATTGTTCAGCCATTGTTTAGCTAGTGAGGTGTCCATATTTTAATTAAATTTTAGTTTTTCTTGAAATCCTTTTAAGGGTTATTGCCAGCACTGCCGCCAAACTGATGGTACAGGTCAAAAGTAGTATTGAGAACACACCTACACCATGGGTTTTGGAAATTAGTCCCATAAAAAAGTTCAGCAGAATATTGCCAGATAGAGCTATTACCAAAACTATACTGAAAGCAGTACCAGACAACTGGGGATATAGGGCCCCTACATAACCAAGAACTACCGGAAACCCGGCAGCCAGTCCTGATCCCAAAAGTACTAATCCAATTATTTCCCTATAAATCAGGCCGGGGGCCATAAAACAAAATACGCCCAAAGCGATTACAAATATGGAGGCGATCAGGATTCTGTACGGTCTGATACGGTTTAATAAAAATATTAATGCTACTCTGGTCAGGGTGAGACTCAGGACGAACAGGCTCAAAGCATAGAGTGCGTGGTCCTGGATAAAGCTACTTTCAGTTTGTAGGTAAAGAGTTGACCAGTTGTTAATGATCCCTTCCACTCCACCTTGAAAAAAAAGGATCAGACCTAGAAATAGCAAATTGACATCTTTTAACAAACTGCGAATATTTTTGAGTGGAACACTTTGTGCTTGTTTGGGTTGCGGGAATTTTGTGAAAACGAAATATAAAATCGGAAGAATCAATATTAATCCGATCACTCCCAGTATATGATAGTTGGTGTACTGTTCTGACAGCAGTCCCAGAAGAAATGGCATACCCAGGGCGCCTATTCCAAAGAATACTCCTAACAGGCTAAGATTTGCACTTCTGCTGCGTGAGCTGTTGCTACTGATGTCAGATACCAATGCATTGGTGCCACCATTGATGGCGCCTCCACCCAGACCAATCAAGACGATTGACAACTGCAGTATATGGATATTCTTCGTTAGAGCGATACCCTCAATACCGATCATAATCACTAACGCACAGATTATTAGAAGATACTTGTAGGAGTGACGATCAACAATGGGACCAAAAAGCAAAGACCCACCCATTATCCCCAATGGTAGTAGTGAGGTCAAGGTGCCAGCTTTTATCTCGTCAAGTTGGAATTTGTTGATTAGCGAGGGAAGGATGGAGCCCAGGGTGATAATAACTACCCCAAACAGCAACATGCCAATGCATGCTGCAGAAAAAACCCGGGTAAAACTAAATTGATTATTCATTCTCTTTATGCAGGTAATCTTTAACTAAGTACCCGGCACCGTATAACCCGGCTTCACTACCCAGTTCTGATATCACCAGTTGGGCTTGTTTCATACTTATTGGTTGCGCCCATTTTGCCGCTTGATATTGAATATCATTAAGAAATTTTGAAGCTGGCCCGAAAACTCCGCCGCCAAAAATAATCTTTTCCGGATTGAATAAACTGACCAAATTTGCCACTGCCTTACCCCAGAACTCAATGGCATTTTGTACCGTTTTAACCGCCACTGGTTCATTTTCTCCAAAGGCCTCAAATACTTGCTCAGAGGTAATATTGCCTGAATCGGTACCGATTCGATCATAATTCTGTTGGGCTATAGCTGCAATTCCGTGCCCGGAAGCATGATGCTCGAAACAACCATGGATCAAATATGGTGGAATTAATTTATCGGTAAGAGCCATCCAACCAATGGCGCCGGCAATATCGTTCTTACCTCTCAAAACTGAGCCATTTACTAAGATACCAGCGCCAATTCCGGTACCAACCGCAAGAAAGATGGCGTGTTCACATCCAATAGCCGCACCTCTCCAGGTTTCCCCAAGAATATAGCAGGCCCGATCATTATCAATTTTAATAACAATCTCTTCAGAAAGATGCCTGCGAATTTGATCATGCAAAGGATAACTTTCCCATCCCGGAATATTGGGAGCCCATACTGTACCTTCTTGCGCATTGAAAATCCCAGGAATCGCTATACCTACTGCCTTTACTTTCAGGGATAAATTATTTGATGCTGTTTGAAGTTGATCAATGACTTTAATGACCAGATTACCTACCTTTTGTCCTTCCAATTGGTTAATTAAAGCGCTTTTCCGGCTTAGTATTTGTCCTGATGAATTGAAAATAGCACCAGAAATCTTGGTACCTCCAATGTCAATAGCGAAGACGGCAGTATCCTTCATATTTGTTTAAAAGGAAGTGTAGTATTGATAGGGAAAAGGTAATATCTGAAATTTACTGGTTAATGTCCACTCAAATATTTTGTGTTTTTTGAATATTATCCTAGTTTCCAATAAAATACAGCATGGTGCTTAACAATCAACAGATAGCGGCTTTTGGAGAACTTTTGCTTCGATTGACCCCGTCTGATAGGGGTAGACTGTTGAATACTAAGAAATTGGATATGGGATTTGCGGGAGCTGAAACTAACGTATTAAGTGCCTTAGCGCTATAATGGTAAAAAACACTATAAAAAATTGGACCCTGGTACTGTTTACAGCCGCCGTTTTCATTAGTTGTAAAAATCCCCCGGACCCTATTTATGATTTGGTTATTCGAAACGGTACTCTAATTGATGGAACCGGAGCTTCTGCCTTGGCTGGCGACTTAGCTGTAGTTGATGATAAAATTGTGGCAATAGGCAACATTCCCGGGACAGGAAAATCCGAAATTGATGCCACTGGGCTGGTGGTGGCCCCCGGTTTTATTGACATTCATTCTCATTCCGAATACGTAATCTTAAAGGACGGGAATGCACAAAGTAAAATCAGGCAAGGAGTGACCACGGAAGTTTTTGGTGAAAAATTCTCACCCGGCCCTTTTCTTAGAGAGATGAATCCCAGGGTGGTGGATACAGAATATGGAAGAGACACCATTTCAAGCTTAAAAGATTATTTTGAAATAGTGGAGAAGAATGGAGTAGCGGTGAATATTCTGTCTTATGTTGGGATAGGTAATGTTTGGCAAAGTGTGATGGGCTATGATTTTGAGACACCAGATGAAGAACAGTGGATGACCATGTTGGAAATCGTACATCAGGCCATGAAGGATGGGGCCTTTGGACTTTCAAGTCAGCTCGCAGAAATACCGGGGTCCTTAATTGAAACCAAACAGGTAGTGGAGCTTTGTAAAGTAGTTAGCCAATATGGAGGTATTTATGCCACACATATGCGCAACGAAGGGCTTGAAGTATTTGAAGCGGTCCAAGAGGCTATTGAGATTGGGGAGAATGCTAAAGTTCCAGTAGATATTTTTCATTTGAAAATCGCGGACCAGCAGTATTGGGGAAGGATGAGCGAGATAGTGGAGCTCATTTCCTCTGCCAGGGCACGAGGTGTGGACATCTATGCAAACGTATATCCATACACCCGCGGAAGCAATAACCTGGTAACCATCATACCGCCTTGGGCCCACCAGGGGGGGGTAGAAAGTATGTTGGCACGATTGGATAATCCAGAAACCAGGGCCAGGATCAAGCGTGATATCGAAAATGGCATTGAAGGGTGGTATAATCATTATACTGCCATTGGCAAGGACTGGAGTAGAATGCTGCTCTGCGAAGGAGAGTATGCAGGCATGGCCATGGATACGGTCATTGCAATGAGGGCAACTAATTCGAGTGAACCATTGGAAGTGTATTTGGACTTGCTCATTGAAAACGGAGGCAGTATTTCTACCGTGTATGCTCATCATACAGAAGAAGATATGAACCTGGCCATGATCCAACCCTGGTGCTCCATAGGTTCTGATGGATACGCTTATGCTATTGAAGGACCATTGCGTCAGGGAAACCCACATCCACGAAGTTTCGGAACTTTCCCCAGGGTATTGGGGCTCTATGCCAGAGAGCGCCAGCTGATAAGCCTGGAAGAGGCTGTACATAAAATGACCGGGTTGAATGCACGAAAACTAGGTATTACCGACAGGGGAACATTGGTTGAAGGGAGTTTTGCTGATATAACCATATTCGATCCAGATGAGATCATTGACAAAGCGCATTATTTACAGCCCTTCCAATACAACAAGGGAATAAGATATGTGATGGTCAATGGGACCATGGTACTTGAGGGAGAAACGCATACCACTAAAAGGCCTGGAATGGTGCTAAGGCATTCGCCACCGTCTTCAATATCAAAATTGGACTAGTTAAGTTCCTATGACTCGATTCTACATTCCAGTTGAAAGAATTGTTGAAGACTTTATCCATAAAGTTGACTTGGATCATTAAAATTAGCTAAACTGGTAAAAATTCATCATTATGAATATAACTATATCTACATCTAAACAAGACCTTGGTCAAAGAGCCGCCTCTAAGGGCGCTGATTTGATCCGGGAAGCCATAGCCCAAAAGAATGAAGCCAACATAATAGTAGCTACCGGAGCATCACAATTTGAAATGCTATCAGCATTGATAGAGGAAGAAATTGATTGGTCAAAAGTAAATGGATTTCACCTGGATGAATATATCGGTTTACCCATTGATCACCCGGCATCATTCCGGAAATATCTAAGAGAAAGATTTGTTGATAAGATAAACCTTCAGAATTTTTATTATGTAGATGGAGAGCAAGATCCTGCAGTAGAGTGTGCACGGTTGGGAGATATTATGGAAAAATATCCAATTGATGTAGCATTTGTAGGCATAGGAGAAAATGCACATCTGGCTTTTAACGACCCTCCCGCAGATTTCCAAATAAAAGATCCTTACCTCGTGGTTGATCTGGATGAAGCATGTCGTACACAGCAATTTAACGAGGGCTGGTTCAGCAGTTTAGATGAGGTTCCCAAGCGTGCGATTAGTATGTCGATTCATCAAATAATGCAGTCAAAACATATTATTTGTACCGTACCTGATGAAAGGAAATCAATGGCTGTTTCAAAATCTCTGTATGGATCCGTGACACCTGAAATACCAGCTTCGGTACTTCAAAATCACCACACCACTTATTTTTTCCTAGATCAGGAATCTGCCTCGCGTATTCCACAATCATAAAATTGATGAATAACAATTTCATAAAAAAATTGCTACTTGCCTTGGGAACGGTGGGCCCAGGATTGTTCCTTATTGCCTATAACATTGGCACCGGGAGTATTATCACCATGGCCAAGGCCGGAGCTGACTACGGTATGTCGCTTTTCTGGACTTTGGTTCTTTCCTGTATTTTTACTTATGTACTGATGGTCGCCTATGGGCAGGTGACTTTGGTTAGTGGAAATACCGCCCTAAAAAATATAAAGACTCATATTCCACGGGTAGGCAAAGGGCTTGCTATTTATATAATGATTGCCATGATCATTGGGGAATTACTGGCCCTGATGGGTATTATGGGAATTGTATCGGATCTGTTACAGGAGGCTATCCGGATGCTTACTAGTGGAGCTATGGTTAGCACTATGGTGATCACTATTATTCTGATTGTCTTATTTATCCTACTCTTATGGAATGGCCGTTATCAGATTTTTGAGAAAATTCTAACTGTGCTGGTATTGTTAATGGCATTTTGCTTTCTATATGTATTCTTCGCGGTGAAACCGGACTTCGGAGAAATTATTAATGGTATGATACCTCGGATTCCCAAGGAACCAGGGGCTTTAGGCTTAATTGCAGCTATGGCAGGGACTACTTGCTCAGCTGCTGTTTTTATCGTTAGAAGTATTGTTGTTTCAGAAAAAGGATGGGACATTGGAAATTTAAAGACTGAAAAAAGAGACGCTTTTGTATCCGCATTTATGATGTTGTTTCTCAGTGGGGTGATTATGGCGGTAGCCGCGGGAACACTGCACGTAATGGGGCTTCATGTTACAGATACTCTTGATCTGATTCATCTATTCGAACCAATTGGAGGAAAGGTGGCAGCGTTTATTCTCATAGCTGGTATAACTGGTGCAGCGCTGTCAACCATATTTCCAATTGTGCTTATCGCCCCATGGCTTATTGCTGATTACACCTCCAGACCAAGGGATATCAAGTCTCCTTTGTTCCGGATTCTGGGAATAGTAGGTTTATTTTTCGGATTAGGCCTGCAGTTTATTGATGAACGGCCACCTGCCATGATGATATTTTCGCAAGCGTTTCAGGCATTAATTTTACCGGCTGTTACCATTCCGATTCTCTATCTAATTAACAAAAAGTCTTTAATGAATGAGCACCAGGCATCGGTAAAAATGAATTTCGGAATAGTTGGTGTGCTATTATTTGGGCTGCTTACCAGTTATTTAGCAGTTGTGGAGTTGATATTATAGAGAAGACCACCAGATCCTGAAATGATTAACTATAAAAAGAAGAACACTATGAACATGAAATCTTTTTTAAAATCATGGAAGATAACCGGTGCTGTGGTAATGTGTGTAGGTTTGATGGAGGGGTGTGGTCAACAGCAACAGCAGGAGCAAGCGCAAGAGCAAGTAACTCAGGAGGGCCCTGAAGACCAATGGGCAGACCTGTTTAACGGTACCAGTCTGGAGGGCTGGGAGCTAAAACTGGATGACAGCGAGTCGGAGGATGGTTCTATTCCATTTATGGTGGAGGATGGCATGATCGTATCTACCGCTGAGTTGGGATCCCCGAACGGTTACTTATCCACCATCAAAGAATACTCCAACTTCATTTTGGAGTGGGAAGTAAAGATTGATACCACATTAAACTCAGGCGTGCAAATACGAGGACAGGTTTGGGAAAAAGACACCACTACCACCTATCTTTCAGGAAATGGTAAAACTCAGGAAGGAAATTGGGAGGCAGGCACTGTTTGGGGTTACCAAATTGAAGTTGATCCATCGACCCGAAGATGGTCAGGTGGGCTTTATGAACCCCGTAATCGAGGTTGGATAGTTGACTTGGCCGACAACAAAGAAGCAGGAGAAGCATTTGACCGTACTGGCTGGAATAAAATGAAAGTTGAGGTAAATGATACGCACATTAAAACCTGGGTGAATGGGGTATTGGCTGTTGACACCAACGACGATGTTCTAAAAACCGGATTTATAGGGCTCCAGTATCACAAGGTTTACAACGAAACCCAGGACCGAAAGAAAGTATACTGGAGAAATATTCGACTTAAGGAATTGTAGACTGTGCCGATCACAAAGACCAAGATTTTTTTTGTTTTTTTATTCCCTGTGATACAAATAATCTCTGCGGGCTGTTCCGCCCCGGGAGAGTCATCTGGAACAATTGATATTAGAATCTGGGATGAAAACAATAAACTAACTGCTGCCAGAGTCCGTATTACCGACATGAATGGAGTGTACCTGGCACCGGTGGGTCATCAGGTGGACTTCCTAATGACCACATCAGGCGATCAGGAAAGTATTGAGAAGGATGTGATACTGGACCATGATCGAAGATTCGCCTACGTCGATGGAATGTTTCAGGTAGACCTAAGCGCAGATTCTTTCAGAATCGAAGTGGTAAAAGGATTTCGATATAAAATAATTGACGATTCTTTATACCTCGGTAATTTCTCTGGAGGTATTGATATTTATCTGAATCCAGCGTTTGATGATATTCCTGAAGATCAGTGGTATACGGGCGATATACATGTGCATCATATAAATATTGAATCGGCTCTACTGGAAATGAAAGCCGAGGATTTGAATGTCTGCAATCTATTGATCTCGGATTTCACCTTAGATCACCAATACTTCAGGGGCACAGTAGAGCCCCAATCAGATCTGGACCATTTGATATTTTACAATCAGGAATACCGTGAGAACAGGCTTGGTCACATCAATTTATTGAACCTGACCAAAAATTTGATTGAGCCTTCCAAAGAGCAACGCCAATATCAATATCCACTTAATATCGATGCTATGGATGCGGCCCATGCTCAAGGCGGGCATGTTTCATGGGCACATTTTGCCGCCTGGCCGGGATTGGAAGGCCCGCTGGGAATCATACTTAAAAAAGTTGATGCAATAGAGTTGTTGTGTACCATTGATCCATTTCATGAGCCAATATTTGTCTCGGATGTTGTTCCTGAAGTAAGGATGAACTCAGGTTTGAAGCTTTGGTATCGCTTGCTGAATTGTGGATTTAATATTCCTGTTACTGCCGGCACTGATAAAATGGGGAATTTTGTCACCGTAGGTGCAAACAGGGTCTATGCTCGGGTTGAAGGTGAATTCAATTATGAAAACTGGATCGAAGCCTTGAATGAAGGTAAAACTTTCATAAGCAATTCGCCATTCCTATCTTTCAAAGTGGACAACAAACTCCCGGGTAGTATTCTGGATGGCACTACTAACGAGGAACATCAGGTTCATGCTGAAGTATGGAGTCAGATGCCCATCGATCGCCTTGAAATAATTGCTAACGGTGAACTGGTGGCAGAGATCGCAATACCTGAAGGTTCGTTCCATGCAAAAATTGACATCCCATATAAAACAGATGAAAGTGTGTGGTTGGCAGCCAGGGCCTATCAACTAACCCAGAAAGATACCCGAAAAGGATTGAGTCTGTCTCAACGCAGGAATGCAGGTGGCGGCCCTACACACCTTAATATGTACTATGGTACCCTAAGGCCAGAGGTTACATTTTCCCACACCAGCCCGGTTTACATCAAGATTGATGGGCAGGCTGTTAGATCCAGGGACGATGCCAACTATTTCGTGCGCTATCTTCAGAATGTGATCAACTGGTTAGATGAATCTGGCAGTTTTCCTACTGAAGAGGCGAAACAAGAAGTACTTGAGGTTTTCGAACAAGGAAAGGAAGAATTTGCACTTCGTGCAAATTCTAAATCTGAGATCTGAGATCTATCAAATCTAAGATCTGAAATCTAAGATCGTAGATCTAACCTACACAACCGGTTCCCATCCTTTGGCGTATTTTCTACCCCATAGCGTACTGGCTTTCTTGTCTTTGACAATGTGACCGTTAGAGGGGTCAATTTGTAAGGTCCTTCCAACTTGCTGAGATATATTGCCTAAATGACACAATAAAACACTTTTGTGTCCTTCCTGTATGGGGGAGTTCAGTGGCTCTCCTTTTCGAATTGCATTCAATGTATTGGCCACGTGATTGTGTGATAGTTTATTGATTCCTACCAGGTCAGCAGTATCAAGATTGGAATCACTTAGAAGTTCCTTAATCTGCTTTCCAGATTCGTCAAATAACCTATAGCCATTGGTATTCACCAGCATATTGCCCTTGGTTCCTTGTATTAAAGTTCCCGTCATTTGGCCATATATAGGCATGCCATTGCGACTCACGCATTCCCATGCTATTGATTTTTTGTCACCGAATTCAAAAGCGGCGGTTTGAGTATCAGGAAATTCCCAGTCATCGTCTACATGATACAGGCCGCCGGCTGAGGTCACTTTGGTTGGATATTCAACCTCTAATAGCCATCGGGCTACATCAATGGCATGTGTTCCATTATTGCAAATTTCGCCGGTTCCCCAGTTTTTAAACCAATGCCAATTATAATGTATGACATTGTCCCGGTAGTCCTCCCGGGGTGCCGGGCCTTGCCATAGTTCATAATCAAGCTCGGAAGGTATGGGTGCTGGTTTACCATGCCCTATTGATTTTCTTTTATTCGAGTACCAACACTTGGCGTGATAGGCATCACCTATTACCCCATTTCTAATATCTTTCAGCGCAGTGGCAGCAAATATTCCGGAACGCTGTTGGTTTCCCATTTGGACTACCTTGTCGTATTTTTTTTGAGCTTCTATAATTAATTCTCCTTCCCGGGCATTGTGTCCACATGGTTTTTCCACATAGACATTTTTACCAGCTTGCAACGCCATAATGGTTGCTGGGGCATGCCAATGATCCGGTGCGGCTATCACCAATAGATCCAGGTCTTTAGCCTCCAATACCTTCCGTATATCCTTTTCACCTTTTGGTTTGGAACCCTGGGTTTCGTTTGCCATGGTCACCGTTTTGTCCACAACATTGGAATCAACATCACAGATATAGGTAACTAATACATTGTCTGATTCTATGAAAACTTTGGTAAGGGCGTGGCCCCGACTGTTGGTACCCATAACCGCTACATTTACCCGGTCATTGGCTCCCATGATCTGGGAATAGGATTTTGCTGTACCTACAAACGTAAGTCCTAACCCTCCAACTAGTGTGTTTTTTACAAATTTTCTTCTGGATGACATGGTATTTCTTTTTAGTGGTCAGTAATAGTAATCAAACGTTTTTGTTATGTCAAGTGGTTATTTATATATAGCCAGTTGTTGATCTTTTTTAACAATTGATTAATCCTGATCGATTTTGAATTCCAGGATTATCTCGGGATGTGTTCCCGGCGCAGTAATCGCATTCAATACTTCAAAACTCAGCTCAATTGCGGATTTTTTTTCTTTGGTTTTTATTTGGAGCTCGATAGACGAAAGAGGTGGAACCTCGATCAAATCACTATTGAGGTGAAAGGTATATTCCGATAAATTGCGTAGAACAATTCTTGCATCAGAGTTGTTTTTTATTTCTGCAACCAACACGCTGGTTTCATCCATATAGTGAGCTTCTCCGGTTTCCAAACAACTACTAAGCAATAAGGCTAGTTCCTTCTCATTTCCGATAAGATTGTTCTTAAACCAAGCCACCGTTCTTCCAGCTACCAGTGCCTCCTTTATAGCTTCCTCTGTTCTTTCTTTGGCAAATACCAGAGTAACCGGGCGGTGTCCTCCTCCTGGTATGTCAAATAGCCAGTCGACCAAGCCATGGATATCCGAGGTGCCCATTATGGTCAGGTTATTTTCCTGGGCTATGGTTAATGCTTCGTCAGAATAAGTAGTTGAATTTGCCACTTCAATTCCATGTAGCAATCCTTCTGCAATTAGTGTTTTATGCATTTCCGTTAATTCTGCTATTCCATCAGGTTTTTGCCTGGGCCAATGTGGGTGGTTCCAAAAAACAAATGCCCCTTGAGCATTTGCTTCCCTATAGGCTTCAATGGGATCATCGATTAAAAGTTTGTTTACATCCTTAACAAAGATGGCATTGGCATGTCCAGGTGGCATTGATCGGGTAATTTCGGTTCCATGAATAATAATCAGATCTTTGTCTTTGGCATATTCTTTGGCGATTTCATAAGACCGGTTTCTATCCGGATGCGGAATGTCAGCTTTATGAGGTTGATATTCAATATGCTCTGTTAATGAAATAACATCAACACCATCCAAAATGGCCTCGCGTACCCTTATGTCTGGCCAAACGCTGCCATCCGAGAAGGCCGTATGTTGGTGCAAATCACACACCAAGGTCAAATATCCAGATACATCTGGAAAAACTATTTTACGCGCTTGAGAATATATAAACTGTGGAGCTACCACCAGTAAAATAATGAGGCCTTTTTTCATGAGAGTTATGTATAGTTTGGTTACTTGGCTGAAATGCTGATCGCACGCATCATTTTATGAAAAATTTCCGTGTTTTCATAAATTCCACGAAAAAGTTCTGATCCCGGTCCATATGCTGCAACCGGTATCAAGGTTGTTGAGTGGCCTCCTGTGGAAAATGTTCCTTTGATTTCGTTGTAGGTTTCTCCAGAAGATAACGTGAAACCACCGGTCTCATGATCGGCAGTTACAATTACCAGAGTATTTCCATCCTTTTCTGCAAAATCCAGGGCTATTCCAATTGCTTCATCAAAGTCGATCATTTCGGATACCAGGTAATCTGTGTTGTTCGCGTGACCACCCCAGTCAATCTGACTGCCTTCCACCATAAGAAAGAAATTGTCATTGTTGGCCGACAAATAGCCAAGCGCCAGGTTCGTGGCTTGCGGCAGAAAATTTCCTCGTCCCTCCATCATTGTAGGCAATGCGTCGTCTGCTAGGAGAAATGCGTATTTTTCGTCCGAGGCGATCTCATCACTCAGGGTCTCAGAGTGAATGGAGAATCCATTACTGGCCAATGTTTTAAGATAGTCTCGACCATCTGTTCTGGAGGAATCCGCGAAAAAACGCAGGCCTCCTCCTGCAATAAAATCTATTTCCGAGGTGCTCAGTTGAGCAGCTATCTCTTCTTCCATGGCCCTGGATTTGACATGGGCATAGAAACTAGCGGGCGTTGCATGTGTTATAGAGGAAGTGGAAATCACTCCGGTCTTCCAATTTTCATCAGAGAGTATTTCTACAATGGTTGTTATAGACGCGGTGTCACTATTTACTCCAATGGCCCCGTTGTAGGTTTTTTCCCCAGCGGAAAAAGCGGTAGCCCCAGCTGCTGAATCGGTAATGCGAACAGTTGAAGAGGTTTTCATCAAACCAATATTATTGAAGCGTGCGAAGTGAGGCAGTGTTTCCTTGAAGTAGAACGCTGACGATATTTGAGTTAGACCCATTCCGTCACCTATCAATAGTATAATGTTCTTCGCTGCCTGAGATTCACTTTGTTCCTGTCGGTTGGAGGGGATCTGATGGTCATAGGACCGGGGGGTGTTTTCCTGTTTGGGTTGTTGACCATATACCGCTCCCATTGGTATTAATGCCAATGTCAATAATATGCTTATCTTCATGGGGTGGAGCTCTTTAATATGATTTGATTCAATGATTATATTTGAGAAAAGTAATAAAGAAAAAGTAAAAGTAGATATATTGACATAAAAGAAGTTGCTTTTGGTCAATCTAGTTAAATAAATAACTGATCAATGAGTAAAATTATAACCGCCCTGGTTTTGCAGATGGTTCTCTGTCATGCAATTGCACAGGATATGCACAAAAGTCATACCGTAACCAGAATAGATGAACCAATTTCAATAGATGCTAATTGGCAAAAGCCCATTTGGCAGAGCATTGAAGCTATAAGCTTGAAAAATTACATGGGAGAAAAGCCAGATCATTTTCCGGAAATTCAGACGAAAATAGCCTATGATGATAAAAATCTATACCTGATTTGGCGCGTTGACGATCAATATGTCCGAGCTGTCGCAGAGAAGCATCAGGACCCAGTATTTCGTGATAGCTGTGTGGAGTTTTTTTTCATACCTGATAATTTAGGAGGAACTGAATACTTCAATCTGGAGATGAATTGCGGGGGTACTATGCTATTTCATCATCAGGATTTTACAAAACAGGGATCTATAAATATCTCTGAAGATGATATTAATCAAATGAAAGTCGCCCATTCTATGCCCCGGTTGGTCCAAAATGAGATCCAGGAAAGATCTACATGGTATTTAGAGTATTCCATACCTTTTTCAATGTTGACGAATTATTATAATATGGAATCACCGGAAAGTGGAACTGTGTGGAGGGCAAACTATTACAAATGTGCAGATAAATCTTCCCACCCTCATTGGCTTACCTGGTCAGAGGTTGATTATCCAACTCCTAGGTTTCATATGCCTGAATTCTTTGGAGAATTGATATTTGAATAAAATTGACATTTCAAAGGTGATAGACATAAGGTCCCTTTCAAAAGTCTTTTTGCTGGCACATTGGATGTTGTTTATGGGCTGCAATCCCCCTGGCATGAACCATACCACCTGGCAGGTCTATAGTGGTGATAGCCAGGGAACCAAATATTCCGCCTTAGATCAAATCAATAAACATAATGTAAAACAGCTAAAACCAGTATGGATATATAGAACCGGTGATATGAGCGATATTCCCGCATCTACTATCCAGTGCAACCCAATAGTAGTCGGCAATAAAATGTTCATAACCTCTCCGGGTTTAAAGCTAATTGCATTGAAGGCCTCAACGGGGAAAGAACTTTGGGTTTTTGATCCAGAACCTGGCAAGAGTAGCCATGGTGTGAGCAGAGGGGTTACCTATTGGTCGGATGGGGTAGAGGAACGTCTGTTTTATACCGCTCGTTCATACCTCTATTGCATTGATCCGTCAAATGGAACTTTGGTCCAATCGTTTGGTGATTCCGGAAAGGTAGACCTTCATGTGGGCCTGGGGAGAGATGTGAGCTCCTTATGGGTTACTGTCAAAACTCCTGGAATTGTTTATAAAGATTTATTGATTCTGGGTTCTACTCTAGGTGAAGGTCCCACTCCTGCAGCTCCAGGCCATATTCGCGCTTTCAACGTAAAATCGGGGCAAATTGAATGGACTTTTCATACCATCCCATATCCTGGCGAATTCGGGTATGAAACCTGGCCGCCAGATGCCTGGAAACAGACTGGTGGAGCCAATTCTTGGGGTGGGTTTACCCTGGATCAGGACCGTGGCATAGTTTTTTGCGGTACCGGTTCACCCACTTATGACCATTGGGGAGGTGATAGAAAAGGAAAGAATTTGTTTGGAAACAGCATCCTGGCATTAAGCGCTGAAACTGGCGAACGCATCTGGCATTATCAGGTGGTACATCATGATGTTTGGGATTATGATATTCCCTGCCAGCCTAACCTGGTTAGCATTGTCAAAGATGGAAAACAGATAGATGCAGTGGCTCAGCCTACAAAAATGGGACATCTGTTTGTATTAAACCGTGAAACAGGGCAACCTTTATTTCCCGTTGAAGAAGTGGCAGTACCTCGGTCAAGCATACCGGGAGAAGAATCATGGCCAACGCAGCCCTTTCCGCCTGAGTCGATGAGATATGCCAAACAATCTTTTACCAAAGCCGATATTACAGACATAAGCCCGGAGTCCAGACAATACGTTTTGGAGCAGATCAAAAATATGAAATTGGGAAGCATATTTATACCACCTGGGACAGAGGCGTCGGTGGTTCTTCCTCAATTTAACGGCGGAACTGACTGGGGCGGTGCAGCATTTGATCCTGCGACAAATAATTTAATTGTGAATTGCAGTAATGAACTGGAATGGATCTCCATGGTGAAATCAAAACCTAACACCGGGCTTTCTCAATTCCAATTTGGTCGAGACCTATACGGAGCTCTTTGTTCCTGGTGTCATTTCCAGGGCAGTGGTACCCCTTCTCTTAGAACCCTTAAAGATCGGGCGGACTATTCTCAAGCGAATGTTATTGAAACCATGAATACCGCTAGAGGCCAGATGCCTAGCTTCGCCACACTTTCAGATGTTGAAAAGCAGGCGGTAGTTTCTTATCTCTGGGACCAAGGGCATGACACCAAAATCGACTCTTCACAAGCAAATTTCACCCTGTCTAATTATGCTCCCTATATAGCTACCGGTCACAACGTCATCAAAGACCATGAGGGCTTTCCTGCCAATGCTCCTCCATGGGGCACGCTAAGTTCAATAGACCTAAATGAAGGGAAAATTAATTGGCAGGTTCCACTTGGTACCTACCCTGAATTAGAATCCAGGGGCCTACCACCTACCGGTACCTTTAATATGGGCGGGCCTATAGTAACCAAAGGAGGGCTGGTGTTTATTGGCGCTGCTATGGACGAGCGGTTCCATGCCTATGACAAAGATACCGGTGAACTGCTTTGGGAATTTCAAATGGATGCTGGAGGCTATGCAACTCCGGCAACCTTTGAAGTAGATGGAAGGCAATTTGTGGTGATTGCTGCGGGGGGAGGAGGCAAACCTGGGACCAAGCCTGGTGATAAATTCTATGGTTTTTCGTTACCTGAATAACTGCAGTTTTTAATGAGCTAAAGCCTGATTGATATAAATCAGTGCTGATAAAAGCATTATATTGGGTCAATGAAATTCAAACGATGCATATTGAGTTTTGGGTGCAGGGAAGGCGCTACAAATTAACGGATGCGCATGGGAAAATAGTAAAAGATTTATTAACATAGAGATATGTTCAAGCAAACGATTTATAGTATAGTTTTGTTTTCAGTAGTATTGTTAGGTTGTGATAAACCGGAAAATAAACCGCAGAATGTACAACAAATGGTAATAACAGGGCTTGACTACGCAGACGGTTTACCCATTTCAGTAACTGTGAAGGATGGGGTGATTAGCGATATATCCAGATCTGTAGCAGACGGAAAATCACTAGAATACTATCTGGGCCCCGGGCTAATAGATCATCAGGTAAATGGATACCTCTCACATTCATTTGTAGGAGGTGATCTGGATGCGGATGCCCTAAAGGAAGTTACTGAGGGGTTTTGGAAAAAGGGTATTACCACCTTCCTGCCAACATTAACTACACAAACGGACGAGGTACTGTTAAAGAGTTTTGAAAATCTAAATCAATTGCTTGAAGATAGTCCTTTGGCCCAGTCGATAGTGGGATTTCATCTTGAAGGACCTTTTATTTCTCCGGAGGCTGGTTTTAGAGGTGCACACAATCTCGAGTGGATTAGAGACCCGAATTGGGACGAATTCGAAAAATGGTATAGCGCTTCAGGTAATAGAATTATAGAAGTTACCATTGCTCCGGAGCTTGACGGAGCCATGGAGTTCATTCGCAAGTGTCGCGAAAAGGACATTGTGGTGGCCATTGGTCATACCGCGGCTTTGACCGATGATATAAATGAAGCCATAGAAATGGGGGCTACAGTATCAACACATTTGGGAAACGGATGTGCCAATACCATTCATAGACATCATAATCCATTATGGCCGCAATTGGCAGATGATCGTTTGACCGCCAGCATTATTGTTGACGGATTTCATCTGACCAGGGAAGAAGTCAGAACATTTTTCAAAGCCAAGGGACCTGAAAACACGGTATTGGTCTCCGATCTTACTCGTTTGGCTGGAATGCCTCCTGGGCGATACCAGGATTTTGGTCAGGAATTGGTTATGACTGAAGAAGGAGCCATTATGTTGCTTTCTGAAAATGTACTTGCAGGGGCTTCTTTTCTCATTACCCGTGGTGTAGAGAATGTGATTAAGTTCACCGGATGTACACTTGGAGAGGCCATTGACATGGCCACCCGAAACCCGGCCCGCCTATTGGGCCTACAGGATAGGGGAGAGATAGCTGTGGGTAAACGAGCGGATTTGATTCTGTTTGAATTCCAAAATGGATCACTGGACATAAGGAAGACCCTGGTAGGCGGAGAGGTGGTATTTGAGAAACATTAGTAATCAAAGCTTATTAAGTAGAGGAGTGATAGCGCAATATAGATGAGGCTTTGGTTATTTGTTTTTTTTAGTTGTTCTCAGTGGCTGGCCTATGGTCAAACCAGACCACTGGCCATTGATGCCTCATATGATACTGAGTCCTGGGAGCAAGTAGTAGCTGATCTGGAAGGTCGGTACCCAATAAAATTTTTCTTTCCTGATGCCTGGGTAAAAGGTTTCAAAGTCAAGATCACCTCCGAAAAGCAACCGTTGGAGAAATTTCTCCAGGAGGTTTTCCAAAATACCAACTTGTATTTTTTTATTTCAGGGGACCAGGTAATCATCACCAAAGACTATCAAGTGGTCTCTAAGTGGCCCAAAAGTTCGGATGTAACTACAGACAATTTTCAGAAGATAATAGAAGACATAGTTGAGGTTTCATCAGTTCAAAAATCAATCCGCCAAAGGGCTGTAATAAGTTACACCATCGGAGATCCGCAACAACGGTTCCTAAAGGGGAATGCTTCGATATTCGGTTACATCAGGGATATTAATTCAGGGGAACCTCTGGTTGGGGTATCCATATTCATTGAAGAACCGTTGATCGGTACCACTACAGACGCTTTTGGCTACTATTTAATCTCTTTGCCCAAGGGCAATACTCAAATGCACTTTAAATCAATAGGGATGCAGGAGATTATTCCACAGGTTACCATTCATGGCGATGGGCAGCTGGACATAGAAATGGAAGAAAGTGTGGTGTCGCTGACTGAGATAGTGATCTCCGATGAGAAGGACAACGTTGAAAGTATTCAAACGGGAGTTACCAGGTTAAATATAAAGGACATAAAAAATATTCCTACGGCTTTGGGAGAGATAGATGTTATGAAAATCGCCCTTACGATTCCAGGTGTACAATCTGTCGGTGAGGGCGCTTCCGGGTTCAACGTACGGGGTGGAAATACTGATCAAAACCTGGTACTATTGGACAATACTGTGGTTTACAATCCCAGTCATCTTTTTGGATTTTTCTCGGTTTTTAACCCTGATGTGATCAAAAGCGCTAACTTATATAAAAGCGGCATCCAGGCTCAGTATGGTGGTAGGATTTCCTCGGTATTTGATATTGGTATTCGCGATGGAAATAAGAAGAAGTTAACCTTAACCGGAGGGATTTCACCCATAACCGGACGTATTACCCTGGAAGGACCTATAAAAAAGGACACCAGTTCATTTTTAATAGGTATTCGTTCAACTTATTCCGATTACATTCTTAATTTATTAGATGATCCGGTATTCAATAACAGTAGCGCCTCTTTTTCAGATGTTATAGGAAAGGTAACCCATCAGTTTAATTCCAATAATACCGTTAACGCCTCATTCTATCACAGTAGGGACCGGTTTCGTCTCAACTCTGACACATTATATGCCTATTCTAACACCGGAGCAAATTTGCAGTGGCGGCACACATTTAGTAATAAGTTCTTCGGGCACTTCTCTTCGAGTTACACCAACTATACCTATAATATCCAAAGCGACCGCACTCCGGAACTGGCCTTTGATTTAAATTATCAGATCAATCAGGCCAGCCTGAATGCAGATTTTGATGTTTTTCTCAACGCTCATAGTTTGAAGTTTGGATTAAGTGCAACAGCATACCAATTGGATCCGGGTACCATCAATCCAGCAATAGACTCAAATATAAAAGCCGTAAACCTGGAACAGGAGAAAGGAATAGAAGGCGCAGTGTATATTGGAGATGAATTTGTGCTGTCACCTAAGTTAAGTTTATACGGAGGGCTTAGGTTCTCAGGATTTGGCCGATTGGGCCCTCAACAAGTATATTCCTACCAACCGGGATTTAGCAAAGAAGTTATTTTTATCACCGATACAGTTAACTACCAGGACGGTGAGCTGGTCAAGGCCTATGGAGGGTTAGAATACAGGTTTTCTTTGCGATACATACTTAAGCCCAACCTTTCAGTAAAATTAAGCATTGATAAGACCAGACAATATATCCATTTATTAACCAATACTACGGCAATAGCTCCCACAGACGTGTGGCGGTTAAGTGATCAGCATATTAAGCCACAAATAGGATTGCAATACTCAGCAGGATTATACAGAACCTTTTACCAAAATGGATTGGAGCTGTCCATAGAAGGTTATTATAAGAACGTAGAGAACTTGTTGGAGTATAAAAGCGGAGCGGACCTGTTGGTTAATGAAGTATTAGAAACAGATATTATTAATGCCAGAGGGCGGTCCTATGGTGTGGAGTTTTTGTTGAGGAAAAAGTCTGGCAAGTTCAACGGCTGGCTGTCTTATACCTACTCCAGAAGTGAGGTGCAAGCCACAAGTTCTTTCCCGGAAGAGCGAATCAATTCAGGCGAATATTATCCATCAAATTTTGATCAACCTCATAATTTGTCTCTGATTTCCAATTATAAATTTAATCGAAGGGTCAATTTTTCCTTGAACTTCACCTATCATACCGGGAGACCTACTACTTTACCCTTCACTCAATACAGTTTTAACGGTCAGGTAATCCCATTCTTTACAGAGCGCAATCAATTCAGAATACCGGATTACATGAGAGTGGATTTTGCCGTTAATATAGAGGGAAATCACAAGGTTGGAAAACTGGCCCACGGCTCCTGGACATTTTCAGTCTATAACTTATTGGGGCGAAATAATGCCTTCTCTGTCTTTACAGACTCCAGCAATGGAAATATTCAAGTCTACCAGCTTTCCATATTTGCCCAACCCATACCGACCATCACCTATAACTTTAAATTCTGATGATACGGCTAAAATTGCTTTTACAATATTGTTTAGTATTAGTGGTTTTACAGAATTGCCGTGAGCCGTTTGACGTGGAAGTCCCTGCGGGCACCAGTTTATTGGTGGTAAATGCTATGATTACCGACCAACCAGGCCCTTACATGGTAAAGCTATCCAGAAGCAGCCAATTGGAGAGTTTGGACTTCCCAGCAGAAACCGGAGCGGTTGTTACCGTTGAAAGTGCCTCCGGCAGTATAGAGACTCTGGAGGAAGCGCTTGATGGTTATTACCTCACTTCGGAAGATGGCATCAGAGGAGTAGTTGGTGAACAATATAGGCTCACAATTCAGACAAGAAATGAGGAGACCTATCAATCCGATTGGAAATTATTAAAACAGAGCCCACCTATTGATAGTGTCTATTTCAGCTATAAAGAGGCACAGACCGAGGAAGCATTATTACAGGGGATACAAACATATGTAGACACACACGACCCAAGCAACAAGACCGAATATTATCGATACACATGGACTGAAACATGGCATTATACCGTTCCATATTCTCCACAATACGAATACCTAGGCAGCGATAACCAACGTCTAATTGAAAAAAAGGAGACTTGTTGGATGAACGTACCTTCAACTTCAATTAATATTGCCTCCTCTACTCAAAATGGTAGAGATATCATTTCGCGCCAACCCATATTATTTGTCACTACTCAAACACCCCGTTTAAGGATACATTATAGTCTTTTGGTCAATCAGTATGCGTTGGATCAGGAAGAATACTTCTTTTGGAAAGGTTTAAAGGAAACAGTTAACCAGTCAGGCACCCTATTCGATAAGCAACCTCAATCGGTAACCGGGAATATTCATAGACTTAACTCAGACGAACCGGTACTTGGATACTTTTCCGCCAGCACCATTTCCACCAAAAGAATATTTATTACAAGATCTGATTTGCCTGAAGACACCAAGGTGGATGCAAGTCTATTGAATGATTGCATTATCGATACCTATATCATTGATAAAAGCAGCACTTCAGACATGGAAGTATTCAAAGAATTAGACAAGGGGTTTGTGTTTTATGATTTTTTTCGAGCGTTCGTAAATATTACTGGATATATAATAACTACCGTTCCTTGTAGTGATTGTACTTACCACGGAGGGACCTTGGAAAAACCTGATTATTGGCCAGAATGAGCAATTTGATGAAAACCCGCCATCAGCATAGATTAACAGGTTGCCTTCTTATCATTTGGATGATACCCGCTTGCCTATTGGCACAGGACCATCTACATGATTTGCGATCATACCAGGAAACGGTATTTGTTCATACCGATAAGCCCTATTATTTAACGGGCGAAACGCTGTGGTTTAAAGCATATTGCACAGATTTAAGAGGTGGTCAACTTACAGAATTAAGTAGTGTATTATATGTTGAACTATTTAATTCCAATAATCAACCGGTAATACAGGTTAAAACCTCGCTAAAATCAGGTATTGGGAATGGCCAAATGTTGTTGAGTTCACAACTTTCTACAGGGAGCTATGTGCTTCGTGCTTACACCGCCTGGATGCGTAACAGCAGTCAAAAATACTTCTATCAACAAAGAATTACCGTGGTGAACCCACTAAATGCATTTCCTAAAAACAGTTATGGGGAAGATTCAGTATTTAATTTGGAGTTATCCTCTGGTACTGAGATCGAAATTAATGAATCAAACTCCAAAAACACCCTAAAGATTATAACCAACAAAGAGATTTACTCCATTCGGGAGGCGGTTGTGGTAGACTTGGTAACCTCAGGTAATGACGAAGATCAGGGTTTAGACCTCTCTATTTCCGTGTACCCTTTCCATCAACAATTGGAGCAGAAGGGCAACAATATTCTGCTCACCACAAAGAATTTAGAAGGACGTGAATTATCGATTGAGTCAGAGGGAGGAAAGCCACACTATTTTCCAGAAACCATTGGTCCGATTATATATGGCAAAATAGAAAACAGTGAGGACTCCAGCATTAAAACTGATCTTTTTGTTTCAATTGGAGGAAAAACCTCCAGGACTTATGAGCTAGTAGGCATTGATTCTAGCAATTTTGCCGTGGAATTACCGCGGGCATTAGACTATAAGCATTTATATTTTTGGTCAACAAAATATAATGAAACCGATATCACCTTACAGGACCCATTTGACAAGAGACTGCCTCAACCATGGGCCAATTCATTACCATTAGACTCCAGCACTATTGAATTTATTGAAGCCCAATCCGTAAATATGCAGCTGTCCAACCTCTACCATGAGTATACAAAGATCCATGGACATCAGAAATTAAAAACAAACTGGGAGACACCATTTTATGGTTCGCCGGAATTCCAGTATTATTTGGATGACTACACCAGGTTTCCAAGCCTTAAAGAGGTGTTCGTGGAATATATCAGATATGTATCCTATCGAAAAAAGGGCGGATCGTCCAACTTTTACGTTTGGGATGATTACACCAATAGTCAATCTCTGTCCAACAACGTTTTCTTTGACCAACCCGCTCTGGTAATGTTGGATGGTATACCTGTGAATAACCCGCAGTGGGTAATGAACATAGATCCACTACTGGTTGAGTCGATTGATGTGGTTACTAAGAAATACTTTATAGGAAATGAAGTTTTTAGTGGTTTGGTAAATTTAAAAACCTACAATCAGGACTTCGCCGGAATAGATCTACCTTTGATAATAGAAAGAAAATCTTATCAAAGCATACAAAACCCCATGGACTTTTATCATCCTGAACATGGAGAAAGCGCATCTGCAAATAGCCGGATTCCGGACCGGCGTAATACACTATACTGGAGGCCATATATTTCAATGACATCTGAAAAACCAGAACAATTGCAATTTTATACGGGTGATGGTACCGGAGAATATCTGATCGTGATCAATGGAATGACCTCACAGGGGACACTCTTCCATCAGACAAAAATTATTAAGGTAATAAAGAGTAATACGCCATGAAGATGAAGTGGTTACTTATTCAGATTGTTGCAATATTATTATTCCTGCCATTCTGTGGGAGTGGTCAAAATATTTCAGATCAGGCACTTCAAAGCCTGCATTTTCAACAAATAAGACAGGGAAAGCAATACCATCATATTTATCCAAATATCAAAGGACACCAATTTTGGAACCAATCAATCTACGAATTAGGAACATTGACTTTTGAAGGCGTTACCTACCAGGAGATGCTCTTAAATTATGATAATTACAACAATCTTGTGATAACTACTATTATTCAAAACGGTCTAACCAGAAACATAATTTTGGATAATTCCAGGATCGATGGGTTTCAAATTAATGACCAAATATTTGTTAATATCAGGGACAGTACCAGCAAATTAATCCCGGGCTTTTATATCCTGGCTTTTCAAGGAACCGAGGCGCAATATTTTATCAAAACCCAAAAGTCAGTTGTAGGTAATACTGGTAGGCCTGGTGAGCCCTTGAAAAAATTTACAGTAGAACAGTCCAATATACTTTTGGTTGACGGGGAAATACATATTGTTAAAAATAAGAAGGATGTAATGGAGGCATTTAGTAAAAGACCCGAACTTGTAACATTTATTCGGTCCTCCAAGCTGAGATTCAAACAGAACAATAAAATGACTTCTTCCTTATTGGTAGTTTTGGAAGAGTTATAGATTGGTGATCAGTGTATACGGGTTTACTACGCAATCAGTTCTTGTTCCAATTTTATTGCTTTAGGAAACAGAATATTATTTTCTAAATGGACATGCTGATGCAAGTCATTTTCAAACTCCTGTAGCTTGGCATATAGTACCTTGTAGGTGTTGCAGGCCCAGTCAGGTGGATTGTATCCGTTACTCAACACGCTGATGACTTGCAGATTTCCACCGGCTGATTCATGTTCTGCCTCCATCATGTTGATGGGGTTTTTAATGGTACCAAATGGTGACAGAGGTAACAATTCCCCAAGGTGTTTGGACATGGCCATTTGTCTGATGTAGGGGAACAGTATGGTTTCTTCCTTTTCCATGTGCATGCGTAATTCATTGGCAACCGCCTGAAAGAGTCGGGCTATCTCAACCACTTCTGGATTAGAGGCTCCGTGAACCCTTGCAACTTTTGCGCTGTACTCTTCCAGCTGGGGAAGTGCATCGTTCACATATTTATGGTGGGTATTGGTAATGTAATCTGAGAGGATATCAATATCCCAGTTTTGGTAATCTTGTGAAAAACGCGTTTCCTGTGGTTTATCCAACTCATTTAATGCTTGTTTTACTGCTTTCAGGCTTATCCCCCTTTTGTTGCAGACTCTATCCAATTGGTCTTTGCCGCCACAGCAGAAGTCTATTCCAAATCTTTTAAATACTTCAGCTTTGCGATAGTCATTAGCAACCATTTCTCCGATAGAAGGTTCGGTATTTTTGTTGATTATTTCTTGAGTATGCATGGGTTTATTTCTTTTGCGTTTTAGTAGATGTGTAAATGTAAACAAAATGCTTAATATAAATAGATAAAAAGGTCTACATATCCTATATTAGCAAAAATATTTTTAGGAATTAATGAAACCCAAAATTGCTCCCACCAGTAATGAAACCACTACTATCGACTAAGGAAGCTACATTAGAGCTTAACTTCGATTCCTTAGTACCAGAGGCCATATTTAATGAATTGATTGCTGAGAAACAGCAACCATTTACCTCCAAAGAAGTTTTGGCAGCAGCTACCCATTATTTTGATGGAGATGAACTGGCTGCTAAAGTGTGGATGAACAAGTATGCGCTAAAGGATCCAGCCGGAAATATTTATGAAAATACCCCGGATGACATGCATAGGAGAATGGCCAGGGAAGTTGCCAGAATCGAAACAAAATATCCTAGTGGTTTAACTGAGGAAGAGATCTATAGTGTCTTCAGGAAGTTTAAATACATTGTACCTCAGGGAGGGTCTATGGCAGGGCTAGGCAATAATCATCAGATTGTATCATTGTCTAACTGTTTTGTAATTGGCCATGATGGTGACGGGGACTCATATGGCGCTATTTTGCAAACGGACCAGGAGCAAGTGCAGTTGATGAAGCGCCGTGGGGGAGTTGGTCACGATCTATCACAAATAAGGCCAAAGGGAAGCCCCGTTATGAACAGCGCCATTACTTCTACGGGAATTGTGCCTTTCATGGAACGGTATTCCAACTCCACCAGGGAGGTGGCCCAGGACGGACGTAGAGGCGCCTTGATGCTTTCAATTTCTGTCCAACATCCTGATGTAGAAGACTTCATCAACGCAAAAACAGATACTTCCAAAATAACCGGGGCTAATATTTCTATTAGAATAGATGATAACTTTATGGAAGCTGTTAAGCATGACAGAGATTATCTGCTTCAGTTTCCAGTTGAATCGGATGCCCCAACCATAAAAAAAGGCATTAAGGCCAGGGATATTTGGGGAAAAATTATTCATAATGCCTGGAAGTTTGCAGAGCCGGGAATTTTATTTTGGGACACCATCACCAGGGAGTCAATTCCGGATTGTTATCAAGACCTGGGATTTAAGACAGTTTCCACTAATCCCTGTGGCGAAATACCGCTTTGTTCATACGATAGTTGCAGATTATTGGCAATTAACCTGTATAGTTATGTAAACCATCCATTTACCTTTGATGCCACTTTTGATTTTGAGCTTTTCGAAGTCCATGTTGAAATGGCTCAACGTATCATGGACGACATTGTAGACCTGGAAATCGAAAAGATTGACAGGATCATGCAAAAGATTGAATCCGATCCTCAAGCAACTGAGGTAAAAAGAACAGAGCTACAGTTATGGAAGAAAATCCAATATAAATGTATCCAGGGCAGACGAATTGGTATTGGCGTTACTGCTGAAGCAGACATGTTAGCGGCTCTCGGCCTCAAATATGGAGGAACAAAGGCTATTAACTTTGCAGTAAAAATTCATAAACAACTTGCACTGGCTGCTTATCGTTCCTCTACTAAATTGGCCAAAGAGCGAGGAGCATTCCCCATTTTTGAAGCAGAAAAAGAAAAACAAAATCCATTCATCAACCGAATAAAAAGGGCGGACAAAGGGCTGTACCAGGAAATGATGGAGTGTGGCCGCAGAAATATCGCCATGCTTACCATAGCGCCTACTGGCACTACCAGTCTGATGACTCAAACCACTTCTGGTATAGAGCCTCTTTTTAATGTTGCATATAAGAGGCGTAGAAAAATAAACCATCAGGAACAAAGTACGGAATCCGATTTAACAGACAATTTGGGTGACTGTTGGGAAGAATACCGTGTATTTCATCAAAAATTCGCATGCTGGTTGAAAGAGAATGGATTCGACTCCGATAAGGTTTCGAGCCTGAATGAGTTAGGGCTGAATGAGATTATTAAAAAATCGCCTTATCATCAGGCTGTTGCAAATGACATTGATTGGATAGAAAAAGTTGAGATGCAAGGTGCCATCCAGGCATGGGTAGATCATTCAATTAGTGTCACAGTGAATGTTCCCCGGGAAACCAAAGAAGATTTAATTGACAAAATTTACTTCAAAGCCTGGGAAAGTGGCTGTAAGGGTGTTACGGTATACCGGGATGGGTCCAGGGATGGAGTGTTGATTTCAAATGCATCCAACAGGGGTAACAAAACCAGAGATCTTTTGGAAACAAGAGCTCCGCAAAGACATCGCTCTTTGCCTGCCAGTATTATCAGATTCCTTAACCATAGTGAAAAATGGATTGCTGTGGTTGGCATGCTCAATGGCAAGCCCTACGAAATTTTCACAGGTTGTGCCGAAGATTCCTTCCTGATTCCACCTTATATAAAACAGGGCTGGGTTATCAAAAACAAAACTGATGAAGGTAAAAGTCGATATGATTTTCAATATGAAGATAAAGACGGGTACAAGATCACATTTGAAGGCCTTTCACGGTCTTTCAATAAGGAGTACTGGAATCTGGCAAAGTTGATATCCGGTATTTTAAGGCATGGAATGCCTATAAAATCTGTTGTTGAGGTGGTATCTAACCTGAATCTCGATGATGAATCCTTGAATACCTGGAAGAACGGAGTTATGCGGGCGCTGTCAAAGTTCATCCCCAATGGTACCAGAGCGAAAGGTAGTAGTTGCCCGGAATGCGACAACCAGGTGTTGGAATACCAAGAGGGGTGCCTGACTTGCAAAAATTGCGGGTATACCAAATGTAGTTAATGAGCATAATAACATAAATATTTTGACATGGAAGCAAGAAAAATTCATTTTGTGAATGCAGATAAATCTGAGTTTTACACAACCCTAAAAAAAAGAGTGGATGACTATTTTAAGCAAAACGGCATATCCCCATATGCCAATTCCTTTATGGTTTTTAAAATCATCTTTTTCCTTACCGGATTAATTGGCACCTATTTACTTTTACTTTTGGGCAATCAAAGCCTGGTCGTCTCTTATTTCTTGTGGATAATGCTTGGGTTGTTTACTGCTTTCGTGGGAGTAAATATCTGCCATGATGCCATCCATGGAGCAATCTCCAGGAACAGTAAGGTAAACAAAGCGCTGGGTTTCTTATTTGACATTGCCGGAGCCAATGCCTACATCTGGAATATTACCCATAACCAAATACACCACACCTACACCAATATTCAAGGTTTTGACCCAGACATCAGTACTACTCCCCTTATTCGTATGTCTCCTCATCAAAAACTCAGGAAGATTCACAGGTACCAACATTGGTACACCTGGATATTATATGGCTTCACATCCTTGTCATGGGTATTTATTAAAGATTACAGAAGGTTTTTTCAAAAACATATAGAGAACTATAAAACCAAGAAACCCCCACGGTATGAGTACTTTAACTTGTTTTTCTTCAAAGCACTTTACTATACAATTTTCTTAGTACTGCCACTGATTTTCCTGAATTTCTCCTGGTGGCATATCATATTGGGATTTGTAATTATGCACTTCTTCGAAGGATTCATGTTAGCCATAATTATCCAAATGTCACATTTGGTTGAAACCATAGAATTCCCGGTTCCAAATAAAAACAATGAAGTTGAGAATTCATGGGCCATTCATCAACTGCAGACCACTGCAGACTACGCAAGAAATAACCCTTTGGTGAGTTTCTTCTTTGGAGGACTGAACTTTCATATTGAACATCACCTCTTTCAGAGAATTTGTCACGTACATCATCGACCGATATCACACATTTTGAAAAGAACTGCTATAGAATATTCCTTACCCTATCATGATATTTCCTCATTAAGCGGGGCAATGGTGTCTCACTTGAAATTTTTAAAAACCATGGGTAGTCCCACCCAATAACTACCAACAATTATGGAAAAGAACATGAAAGAATACCTGGCATTTAAAAGTGGTGAAACGAAAATGCCTCAGCACCTGGTAATCCGTAAAGAACAAACCGGAGTATTGTTCAGCAACAAGTTTCTGGAATATCTCACTCGAACCAGCATATTCCCTCCCATTGTACTCCACCTATCGATAAGCACGGTGTTGTTTTGGTACGGGATCGCCAAATTAGGAATACCCTTGAATTTCGGTTTGCTGGCCTTTCTCGGTGGGGTTATTTTTTGGTCGTTTGCAGAGTACAATGTACATCGATTCCTGTACCATACAGAAACCAACTCAAAGTTTCTGTTGAATCTTCAACATAAGGCGCACGGTATCCACCACCAGTATCCAATCGATCCCACACGCCTGGCTATGCCGCCTATTCCGGGTTTGTTGCTTTCAGGAGTGTTCTTTGTGGTTTTTTGGTTGGTCAACCCGACTTATGTATTTGTGTTTTTCCCGGGATTTATGATAGGTTATTTAACCTACATATCAATACATTATGCCCAACACCGTATAAAATCACCCAAATACGGACCATGGAAAGCACTTTGGAGACATCACCACATACATCATTATGTAAATCCCTATTTGGCCCACGGGGTTTCTACCCGGTTTTGGGATTTTGTATTTGGGACCATGCCAAAGAAGAAGCGGAGCTTGGATGTATAAACTTATTTTTTGTTACCCTTCGTATGACAAGGAGAATGAAGGGATCGAAATGCTTTATGGCCCTCTGGCTCTGGCATACCTGGCGACCCACACACCTGATCATTATAAGATTACTCTGTATGATGAGTACGTTGGTGAGGATTTGGATCCCAATAAAGTTGAAGCCGATATTGTTGCTTTTTCCTCTCTTTCATCCGGAATCAACAGAGCCTATGAATTAGCCAGCGTGTTACGCCAAAGGGGAATTACCTGTGTTATTGGCGGAGCTCATGCAACTGCTATGCCTGATGAAGCCCTGCAATACTTTGATGTGGTTATAAAAGGAGAGGGAGAAACTCCCTGGAAAGAATTTTTAGCTGATTTTGAAAACGAAACTGTACAATCTACCTATTATGGTAAAATGAATGTATCTCTTGAAGCGCTGGGTAAGCCCGATAGAAAATACATTCATCCCAATTATCATTACCCTTCGTTAATGACCTCCAGAGGATGCCCTTTCCATTGCTCGTTTTGTTATTTAACGGTTTACAAAAACAGAAAATATCGCTCCATCCCACATGAAACGGTGCTGGAGGATATGCGATGTATCAAAACCTCACAGTTAGTTATTATAACAGATGAAAATTTCGTTGGTTATACTGAAAAAAATTACCAAGACCGGAAAGAGCTACTCCGCAAAATGATCGATTGTAAATTCGATTTTATCTGGGGTTGTCAGGCCTCTACAAACATTGCAGATCAACCCGAATTAATGGAATTGATGTACAAAGCAGGATGCAGAGGGGTATTCGTTGGATTTGAGGCCAATGATGAAGAAGCGCTAAAATCCCTTAACAAAAAACATAACCTAAACATCGATTACAGAGACATTGTAAAAAAGATTCATAAAAAGAAACTGGCAGTAATTGCGTCTACTATTCTGGGGATGGATAACCAACGCAATGGCTATCACAAACATTTAATTAAAGAACTGAAAAGGATAAAAGCCGATTACGTTAGGGTTTTCTATATGACGGCATGGCCGGGTACTATATTATATAAGGAGTTGGAAAAAGAAAACCGGGTAACTACCGATTGGAATTCCTTACGAAAGGATATTCCTACTACAAAATTTAAAAATTACACCCATGAAGAAATTATAGAGGCAAGAAAAGCAGTATTAGGATACTTCTTTAGTACAAGACACATCATTAAAACGTCTTTCATCTGGCTATTCAGAGACACATCTTTATTAGGTGTTTTCATTAAAATGTGGTGGAGGAACAAAAAGTCCGAAAGAATTAGAAATAAGCGCGCTTATAACTCCACCGTCCTGGATTCATAACAGCATATATAGTTTAACATTATATTTATCTAAATATAAATAGATAAAAAGGTCTATATATCTTATATTAGATAATTATTTATCCCATTTTTCAATTCAAGTGCAAATTGACAATACCTATGTTTTCCAGATCATGCGAATATGCATTACAATCCATTTTGTACATAACACTACATTCTAAAAACGGTCATGCTGTTGGATTAAAACAGATATCAGAATCTCAGCAGGTGCCTCTTCATTTCTTGGGTAAGGTACTTCAACAACTGGTGAAGCATAGAATTCTCAACTCGGTAAAGGGACCAAATGGAGGTTTCACCCTAAATATCTCTCCATATAAATTTCATTTAATGAAAATTGTGGAGACAATTGACGGATCGGACATATTTGACCGTTGTGGAATCGGATTAAAGAAATGTTCCGATCAAACTCCCTGCCCAATCCATTTTAAGTACAAAATTGTAAAAGAAAGAATAAGGAATTTGCTCACCGAAAAAACCCTGGCGGAATTATGTCAGGATGTGGAGAATGGCCAATCAATTGTTACTTATAAATAGTCTCGCTACAAGTTCCGGAAGTTATTTAGGAAGGTGCTTGACTTATAAAAATTAAATAACGATATTCAGACCTTAATATCCATTATATATAATGAAAAAGCTTACAGCAATTTTTTTCTCGTTGATGCTTTTAGAAAGTACAACCGTAGTTTATGCCCAACCAGATGGGGAGGCCCTGTTTAATGATATTTGTGCGGTATGCCATAAATTAAATGAAGGAAGATTCATAGGTCCTGATCTTGTTAATGTGCATCAAAGAAGGACCGAAGCCTGGCTGTTGGAATTCATTACCTCATCCCAGAAAATGATATTGAGTGGGGATGCCGATGCAGTGGCCATATTCAATGAATTCAATCAAGTGCAAATGCCCGATGCACCCTACAATGAGGAAGAGATCAAAGCAATTCTAGCCTACATCGCCAAGGAAAGCCCTGAATTGATGACTAGCGAAACAGATGAGACAACTGGTCCTGAAGCTCAAGAGCGAGTAGTGGAATCTGAACCCGTGAGGTCAGTGGATGACGCCACGGAAGAAGAGATCGTTCTGGGCAGGATGCTTTTTACCGGGGAAAAACGATTGGGAGGGGCAGGGCCCTCCTGCATTTCATGCCATCATGTCAAGAATGATAGGATTATTGGGGGAGGTCTTTTGGCAAAAGACTTGACCAGTGTATTTACACGATTAAATGAAACAGGGATAAAAGCCATGCTGAGCGCCCCTCCATTCCCCGTAATGAAAGAAGCGTACAGCAGGGGCCCGGTAACCGATGAAGAGGCATATTATGTGACGGCCTTTCTTAAATATGCAGACAGGGAGCAATATGGGCAACACACCAGAAATTATCAACACGGGTTTCTGGCCACCGGAGTAACCGGGTTATTGGCTCTGTTGGGTATTTTCTCTTTTATCTGGCGTAATAGAAGAAAGAGAAAAATCAATCACGGAATATACAGTCGACAAATAAGTTCAGAATCCTCACTTTATTGATTTAAATAAAAATGTACAACTATGAGTTGGATTGAAGATATCATCTCACCTGAAACCAGGCAATGGGAAGAGTTTTATAGAAATCGTTTCCAACACGATAAAATTGTTAGAAGCACCCATGGAGTTAATTGTACCGGTGGGTGTTCATGGCAAATTCATGTTAAAGATGGTATTGTAGTTTGGGAGACCCAACAATTGGACTATCCTCTTTTGGAAAGCTCCTTGCCTCCCTATGAACCCAGAGGATGTCAGCGTGGTATTTCTTATTCATGGTATCTCTACAGTCCGCTTAGGATCAAGTATCCTTTAATAAGAGGATCATTAATTGACATGTATCGGGAGGAGAAAAGGAAGACAGGAGATCCTGTACAAGCCTGGGAAAACCTCCAAAAGAACAAGGAAAAAAAGAGAAAAGTATCAGAAAGCCAGAGGTAAGGGCGGCTTCAGGAGAGTGCATTGGGATGAAGTAATGGAATTGATGGCTGCTGCCAACATTTATACAGCTAAGAAATATGGCCCAGACCGGGTAATAGGATTCTCTCCTATCCCAGCAATGTCAATGTTAAGCTATGCCGCTGGAAGCAGATT